>WLWD01005197.1_pt1 | contig 30306 bp, 29 predicted proteins | sample 6712731 | NCBI WGS metagenome assembly WLWD01 (sample SAMN12718690, study PRJNA576275) | sponge metagenome | isolation source: marine sponge | host: Mycale hentscheli | place: New Zealand: South Island, Marlborough, Capsize Point | collected 2014-11-01
GGGGGGGTGGTAGTTTTGTTTTTTGTTTTTGTTTTTTGTTGTTTTTGTTTTTTAATAAAATTGTTTGTTTTTTAATCAAAAAATATATTACCTATGAAGTTATCATTACTATTCTATAAAAGAATATATAATAAATATACATTAAAATATAGAAATTGGAGATATAGGGTTGCCCAGGAAAGTATGCAATAAGAAAGTCACAATTTGCTTTAATAGTAAGGATTCGAGAAGACCACTTTGTCCCATGTGATGATTCTATATCCCTAAATCATTACTTTATTAAAGAAGTGAAAGACCGTGTATTTAACATTTGCAATAATTGGGCGAGCAAAGCGAGACTCTCACTAATGAGTCTCAATTGAGATTTTGGTATATATAATTATATGGCAAAGTTCAAGGTCAATGCAGTCCACCCCCGGAGGATACTTAAAAGCGTAAACATTAGCACGGGTGCAATAAATTTGGGAGAAAATACTTTGAAATAATGGTAAAGAAGGAAAAAAACGGCAAAGAGCTACGGAGACAGAATGGGAGAGATGTTCGCAGTTAGATCTTCCAAATTAGCCAAGTTCATTAATTTTTTAGCAGCGGTGGTAAATTAACTTCTTCAATGTGCTGTTCGTCATAATACATAACAGATTTGTTCTTACTTGAAAATCCAGTCCAATAGTCAAGTCACTAAGAGAATACAACGTAATACAATAGAGCGTTTAAATGTAACGTACTTTGGAAAGGCGACAAGCTTGAACGAAAACCGTTAGTTTAGTGATCCTTACCCGTATCATCCTTGGAAATTTGATTGCCTACCCCTTGAAAATCCTTTGTCCAATAGTCAAGTCACGAAATACAATGCAGGTCTTGTGCTGATAAAAGTATTGTGTGTTGCTAAAGAATAGCAATAAACTAAACTAAATAAAAATTATTAGCAGCTAAAAGTCAAATTTATAGTTTAGTCAGACCAGCTCGCTCGCCATTTGTGCTGAAGCACATCACTAGTGTTATACTAAGGTATCGTGTAGATAATTTTCATGCTATAGTTGTCTAAACCCAAGATTTTTTTAAATTTTTTTTATGAGAGAGTGAATATACATTCTAGTGGGCTAAAGTGGTTCAACCCTACATAATGAGTGTAAACATACTCTCTTAAAATCTAAAATAGCCAGGTATTTGTTTTAATTCTCTGACAATCCAAATTGAGTAGCAGACCACTCAATTTTAAGACATGTAACACTTCATTAACAATAAACTGCACAAGATAGGTGTAAAAAGTAGGCATTGATGTGAGTTGCTGTTTTACTACCATTTTCATAATTGTCCAATGAGTGAAGTGAGCAAGACATTTTACAGGGATAACACAATCGAGGTACCGTGATGTTTTTATTTATTTATTTTTAATTTTTTTAATTTTTTTATTGTTTTGCTTATTTGTATGGTATGTACAACCCCTTTTTCACCTGTACCACTAGTCATGTAAGTTTGGTAAAGTGTTTTGAGAAAATAAAGAAATGAATCTGCGAACAATGAGTTGCGTGTCTTGATGAAAGCAAGTTTTATTGGAGCAGACCTAAACGCCTAAAAAAAATTTTTGTTTAATTTTAGCAAACATTTGTGCTGAAGCACACCACTAGTGTTATCTATATAACAATACCTGTGATCGCTTGATAATTCATCACGAAGAAAAAAAAAAAGCAAGATTCCAATACACACAAATCAATTGTACATTTTGTTATCCTATGAAGGCACTAAGCTGCTGTGGTGGAAAGGTTAGCTAGCTAAATATCCGGTATTGAGGCTAGAAACTTCAGGGGAAATGTAAGAAAATATTATAGTGCCTTCTTTTCTACATTGGAACCCCATGTTTACATAACTCTAGAGTTATGTGGTCCACCTTCAAGCATGTGAGACCACATTATGGTTTCCACAGTCTGACCATACCTTACTCCAGCCAGCTTCTCTTTTCCAAACCCCCATATTGGCTTTTACCTCACCCAGCATGCTGATAAGCAATCACTTATTGACTGGCATAGGAATAAGGGAGGGGGGGAGGCAGCCCCCCCCTTCCCCCTAAACCAGGTTTCAAGTCATGTGGGCAGGGGCCCCTTCTTGATTCCAGATTGGTGTGGGTGGGGGACTTAATCTAAACAGACACTCAGTGAAACTCAATCCGAGATTTTGATATTATGTATGGTATGGTGTGTGCTACCTCTTTTTGTGACATGAGCACATAATTATGTGAGCGGGCTATTCAGACCTCATATGGTTAAACATTGCTTACGTTGTCAATCAGCAATGCATAGTGAGTAACTGTAACACTGCAATACCTTTCTAGCGCCTTTAAACAACGAGCTTCCGCTTGTTGTTTGTAGGAGCCTTTTTCGACTTCAATATGGTGTTACAGTACATTTGAGCTTAAAAAAACAACTAAAGGTGAGAAACTACTAGTTTTAGCTACTAGGTGTGGCTAGTGAGTTTTATCATTTTTAGTTTATTGCTTATAAATAAAAGGACAGTTTGCTAGGTGACTGCTAAAGCACACTACTAGTTCGAAGTTAATGGTCAGCATTGTTTACTGTTGGGCAACATCATCAGCCACGTGATGATGGATTGAATGTATTAAATATTTTGATGGGTGTAGTCTAGCTCAAGTCCCGTCCCCCCTCCCTCCTCCCCATTATGAATGATCCTCCTATGCCCCTGCGTATTATGTATTTATTGATGTGACCATCATCCTTTTGTCTAATGTAAGTTAGTTAATAATTTGAACTGCAACTGTTATTCAGTGGAAGGACATGAAAATCATTGTAGACTTTGTGTGCAACTTAATTCCTAGGCATCGAGTTTAATGATTTTTTTCTTTTTGTCTTGTCATAAACAGACTAGCTTCAGATTAAGTTTGGTTTTAAACTGACCTCTTTAGATTCCTTTTTTTTTCTCTTTAATACTTGAGATCAAAGTTATTGTTAGATGGTGGACTAATGAAACAAATGGTCTGCTCCAAGATTAATCCACATATCAAGGGAGTGAATTCATGTGTAAGGGAGGGAGGGACCTTAAAATACTTGGTTCATAATTTAGTTGGACATGTTCATTACATTTGTCAATGGTTGAGTTTAGGGGTGAAGGGGTAAATTTGACTTACCTTGCCCCACCCATCTAAAGTCTCACTTTGCAATGCTCACTTGCCTTATAAATAGCTACGCTAACTCACTAATTTTGTGGTAACCACATTGGTAGTTATTATGCTATTATTTATTACTAAGTACCCCACCACAAGGTGGTGATTGATGGACTAACTTGGCAAATTAGGAATGCAGCAGCAGCATCAGGTATTTTTGTTCCATCATTTGCTCTCTCTCCTACTCTTTTTCTTCCAAAGCCCGTAGCTCTGTTTAAATCATGACCTGACTACTTCTTGTTTTCTCGCCTCGCATTTAAACTTAGTAGCACTGTAGTTGCATCACGCTACTGATTAGTGGTCAACAGTCTGTGCATGTACCTACACTCATATTTATTGCTGTATACAACTGTGTCTCCGGTTTGAAGTGGCAGTTTTATTCCAAAGTGCATAGTCAATGTGTGCTGAGGGTTTGCACTGTAATGTTTCGTAGGAGTAGTAAGAAAAATATGACTTATAGTACACTTGGAAGTATAGTCAGATGTATTAAATTCCTTCTCACCAAATTTGGCGTAGGGCGTTCTCATACACTCTTAATCCACATCAATTATCACCTTGCTGTCTTTTCTATATACTAGTTTTCCATGCCACTTAATGTGTTGTTGTTTTTTTGCATGTGGTATATATCTGGTGATATAAATTGGTTACTTTAGCTTTAGTAGCTCTGGCGTATTTCTCCACATCCTGACATCATGTCAATTAGAAATGGGGATATTACAAGTTGCACCCAATCATATTGTCGTAGTTAGTACTTCATTAAGTATTTTCATCTGCTAAATTAGGTATCAGTCTTATTATATCATTATTATTATTATTATTATTATTATCATTATTATTGCGCAAGCTGACTCACTAATGAATTTGCTATTAGGTAAACTATGCATTTGAGAAATTATTACTGATAATCATCCTGATCCCTAGGGAGAGGGTGGTTTAACTATTGATACCATAGTTACCGTAGCAAACTTTCCGAATTATGACGGATGGCCTCCCGAGAACGAGTGCACCAACAGGGAGAAATATATACAACACCAGAGGGAAAAATACCAGAAATCACTTTTTTATCCATGGCTATTACCACAGCAACTAGGTATTAATATGTTTGTGCATTCCAACTGTCCAATCAGATTGCTCAATTCGCGGTGAATATATTTCATACCCACCTCCTCGGAGGTAAATAAGTGAACTGTCCAATCAAAATTAGCTTTGTGCGTTTCCTATAGCCTAGAGCCATGGTACAAGTTGGTTCCACCACTTGGTGTTCGGTCGGTACGGGATTTACACTGTCTTCTGTCCTCAGTTGTATAAATCCCATACTGACCTCCACGTCATGGTATGACCTATACATATATCTATGTTTCATATGCTTAGGCGTACTTGTACCCGTTTTTGCCATATAGGTGTACGTGTACCTTTTTCTACTCTTATGACATGTCAACTGAACCATTTTCTAGTTATTGTTATCGTTGTCATCATTTTAATAATCATTATTGACGAGTGAGTAAGACACTTTCCGGGGTAAAACAATTGAGATTTTGTGCTGTTTATTTCTTTCTTTGCTTATGCTATTCTTTTTTCACTCACACCACAAATTACGTAAGTTGGTAAAACTTTTTGATAAAATAACTGGACAAAGTAATGAACTTATCGACTTTCAGTAACGCGTTGCGGGCCTTGAAAAAAAGGCTAACCTGCGGCAGACCTAAACGCCTTAGTGTTGTTGTTTTTTGTTTGTTTTTTTACTCAGTAACTTTATAAAGCTCAGCATGCCCCAAAAGAGCACTGTTTTTGGGTGAGTCAAGTGTGAGCATTTCAATTTTTTTTTAACCAGAAATTTGTGGGGAAACGTTGTAGCTCTTATTCTAAACATAAGAATAACTTTGAAATTTTTATAACAAATTAGTAAGTCCTTATTGTATATAATACAGCTAGATTATCTCACTCAACATTTGTGCTGGAGCACACCACTAGTTGGAATTTTTTTTTTTTTTTTTTTTTTTTTGCTACCCAATTAGGATACACAGCTGAAGATAAAGGTTACATACTGGTGAATGAATTCTCTTAAAATGCCACCACTTTTAGGCGTGGGTATGTGATTTGGGCATACATGCATCCTATGAATGCCATTACATCATGATCCAGCTCTGTCAATGGGGGATTATATAATAGCAACTGTGGTAAGTCTACACCAGCCTTTGATGTATTCCATCTATGAATTACAGATAGTGGGTTAGAGAACCTATCACACTGGTTGACTGACTAAGAATTATTTATAGTCACTGATGCTTTACATAATAAACATTAGACAGAAAACTATAACTGTGTTATTTTAATTGTATTATCATACATTATATTTTCGTACACAAAAAGTTAGACAAGTTTTTTTTTCTTTTTTCTTTTTTCTTTTTTTTCTTCTTTTTTTTTTAACATATAGGTGTTGTGGATTGTCAAACTTTATGCTTAACAGACTTCTTGCAATATACTTTTTTTATTATTATTATTAATTTGCTTATTTGGAGATGTTACACACATGCAATGTAACAGGTATGGAAGCAAAAAATAATAATAACCTACCCCTGTTATGGTAATCAATTTTTTTATGTGTCTGTGATAATTAGTGTAGGAATTTCATTTTGTTGTTGTTTTTTGTTCGTTTGTTTTTTAATTGCTGCCACATTTACATTTGGTGGGCATGTAGGTATGGTGGCTATGGTTTGGGGCATGCACTAGGGTGAGCTTATGGCCTGGCTATGACAATTCACTAGGAAGTACATTTACATCTGCCTCACAGCTATATTGATCTTACATGGAGTTAAATGAACTATCATCCATTACTTTGTACCAATCAGTTCTTGGTATTGTTCATTGAATGCTGAATATCAAGTTAGAATTGGGTGGCCTGCAATCTAGATGGGCTACTTTTGACCTTTGGCCAACTTCTTGAAGGTTGAGGTGAAATTCAGCAGACATGCTGACTATGAATATTGTCATACTGTATGGTTATTCCATACACTTGTTGTTTTAACTATATGACACTGCTTATGTATTTATACCCACCAATCTTTGGGGGAAGGAATAACCGATTAAAGAAAGGATACATACACATGTGCAAGTTTAGTCAAAACCCTTTATTAACCCTCAGCGTGCATGGCAAAAGGGTTAAAGTAGTCATCCTCTCTGTCTGTCTGTCACGTTCTGTATTTAGGTATAGACTAACTCAGAACGACAATTCAAGACTTATTGTGCTACTTTTTTTTTTTTTTGGGCTGATATGTGAGGAAACTTGAAGCTGTCAGCTTCTTGTGAGTTCTGGCTTGTATGGGTGACGCCCCCTGTCGTCATCACGTGAGCAAATCATTTCTTGCTTTCTGCGTTATTTTACTTTATGCTGGGAAGTTACGGAGTGCTGGAAGTAGAGATTTGCATTGAAGCTATCTACCGGTGAGTGTCTCTTGCCTTTGGTGCTTCATTATTATATTTATTCACATTCGAGGACAGCCACTTACATAGTTAGGTTTTGGTATTCACAGGTAAATTATCTGTCAAGAAAAAGTACCTGAACACAGGAAACTGAAATCTCTGCAAAGGAATACACAAGCTATAAAGCATTCACTTTTTACTACTGATGTGGGTAAACTTAATTGATCAAATAAATTAAATTCAGAGTTAATGTTTAAAATGGGTACACATGCATGCCGAGACACATCACTATACAAAGTGTAGGGTTGTAAGGAAGCCATTTAAATGTAGAGGTCGCATTTATAATTCAATGCTATTCTCCATACGTGAAATCTGTGGCCTCATTTACCACATTCTGAACTCCTTGCTGAGGTCCTGATATAGAAGGAAGAATCCTTGGCATGCCCTTTGACCTCTAGCTCCTATTCAAGTTCAAAAAGTAGCCGTGCAAAGAGAACCCTCCATTATTGCTCAGTATCCTTCAAGTCGATCCACACTATGTTTACAACCTCTCCCCCTTAATTATCATGCATCAACCCCAAGCTGATTTAATGAATAAATGCCTACATGCACCAGAACATGGTGACCAGAGTATGTGACGGCTGCAGTGCCGTAGTCTGGTGGCCAAGTTCTAATAGGGTCTTATGCCGTGGTGGTGTCTGGGGAACCGTGGTCTCGACATCCTTGCCGGTGGGCGCCTCCTTGAGCATGCTGTGTACGACTGGCCCTCATTGCAGCTGCAGATTGCCATTGAGGCCTGTGCCGAGCGCTGAGTCCAGGCTGTGAGGGGGATACCAGCTGCAACCGCGATGTTACCTGGGTTCCTAATGTACGTCGTTCCCGTGTGGTCATTGCTAAGACAGTGAGGGCATCTAGGGATGGCTTTGGCACGCCCAGTCAATGCCTCGCTGTACAGCCTACTGTTCATGACGGACCAGTTAAGGTCCCGCCATGCCAGCGCCTCTCTCCGGAACTGGTTGTCATGCAGTACTCCTTTTGAACTATCAGTGCCTGGTGCACCAGGAATTCTGTTGCTGCTTTCTCCGGGTATCGAAGTGTGCGGATTGCAGCCATCACCGAAAATTACTCCACCCTCAGACAGACTGGGAGCAGCTCTCTTCAAGAAGGAGGAGGAGTACACCATTCTGGACCAGATGAAGGGAGCAGGATTAGTGGGCAAGAAGTACCAGCCATTGTTCCCCTACTTCCAGCAACTCAAGTCTACTCAGCTGAACCAAGGAGCATTTAGAGTACTTAGGTAAGAGAATGGCAGCATATACATACATACATACATACATACATACATACATACATACATACGTTGGGAGTACGAAATTGCAGTGGTTAAATTATAACAATAATAATTATTGTTGTTATTATTACCACTGTGTTATACATTTATTGTTTTATTCTGTCTCTACTTTGGCATCTAGAATGACTAGACAGGGGTTGGTGTGTATCAGTAAGTATAGTTACAACTAGTGTTTTGTAAGGCCCTTGCTAGTGTCATTGGCTTGGAGTACAATGAGTATTTCCGAGAAGCTGGTATTTCTGATGTTACACTATTAGTTACACTATTAATAATGTCAGAATTCCATGTAGTAACATTCATGACATTTCATATCAGCCGAACATGAATATGCTCTTGAATTCCAGATAAGTGACCCCATGACATCCATATAAATATACATACATACACTCAATCTCCTCTTATCTGGGACTCAATCCCCTCTTATCCGGGCACCTGAGGGTGCCTGTATGTCAGAAATACCTGTTACTCAGGGATAGACAAATTTTCTCCAACTACGCGTTGAACCAACTTTTTTCAATGCTGGTGCATGTTTGTCTTGCATATTCTGTACGAGTAAAAATACCACACAGCAGTGACTAACTACTGAAATACCGCTGAGTCAGAGAGATAGGTAACTATTATTGCCTGTGTTGTCACATTTTATTCCTGGTAATAACCAGGCTGGATTTTATTCAACAAGCATGAGCTGAATTACTGCTTTTAATTGTTGTTTGTTATCTCTTATTCAATTGTCATACCTGCTTGGCATGTTTACACTCCATTTTCTCTCATGCCTATCAACTGTACATATGTTCAACAGGAGCAAATAGTTGGATTTCCCCAAGTACTTTCCTTTGTTAGGACATGTCATGTGACTAGGATTAGCTTATTTATACTTTTTGAGTGTATTCATAATCTAGTGTTGCGCCAACTGAGAATAAAATCTAGTGGTTTTGTATTGCCTATCACAACTTGGGCTGATAAAGGCCATTGACAGGTATTGATAGCGCCCTAGTTATGGCTGAGAAAGCATCCAAAGACTATTTTGTGTTTATTGATGATTCCAATTTGTGGATTTCTGGTCAGAAGGCTCAGGGAGCAAAGCTTCTGGATGCTGATAATGATCCTCGATACAGGGTGGATCTGGGAAAGCTTCTTGGCATTCTGACTATGCATGCTGATACAGTATCCTATGCTTTTCTCTATGGCTCTCATGCTCCTCCGAATGACACAGTTTGGAAGGCTGCCAGGGAAAGGAATTTTAATGTCAAAAGTTCACCAAATGGAAAGGAGAAAGAAATTGCCGTGGCAATGGCTGTGGATATTACTGAAATGATGTGTGACCATGGTGACGAAAATTCTATATTTGTGATAGTAACTGGTGATAGAGATTTGAAGATGCCTGTTGAGAAAGCGTTGAAAAGGAGGATTTCGGTTCACCTATGGTCCTGGAAACAAAGCCTCTCTATAGAATATCAAAGACTAGCTAATCATGACGAGCGCTTTAGAGTATTTTTTCTCGATGATGTTGAGAACCACTTTAGCTTTAAGTCTTACATTGTTGACAAAAGAAAAAGAATCGACCCTACACATGCGATTGTCATTACCAATGTATCCTCTGGAAGACGAGAATTGCAAAGAATAGCAAATTCCATTGCTCGTTTGATGAGGTTATTTTTTGTGACTAGTCGCTCTGCTCCTTCCAAAGATACCCAGGATCTCATAATTGCATTTCCCAATACGAGGTTAGAGGTGATAATGGGATTACTTAGAGCACATCGTCCTGATTTGGAGTTTTGCACCTATGCCTCATACAACTCCACAGTTGAAGAAGCCAGCAAACCTTTAGCCATCACGAATCGATTCGAAGCTCTCTCTGAAATTGACGACGAATATTTGCCAGATGATGTGGAGTCTTCATTGGAAATAGAGTCAGTGTCAAGCGGTTACGAAGCTGATATCTCTAGCTGTGATGGTGACACTGATTCGCTTTCTTCTGGGGGGAGCTTGGTGGACGTAGTGCGAGTGATACAAAATGTCAATCATTGTGGCAGTACTCCCTGTCGATGGGGGGAACACTGTGCGAAAGGTGCCAACTGTAAGTATTTGCATACGGATTACGAAAAAGAAGTATTCTGCATATTCCCTCAAGTTTTGTTCAAGTATTGGAAGACCAAGTTGTGCAATAAGCTTGAGAGCCACACTAGTCCTGAGCTCAGGAAATGGTGTCGTTATGCTCACACCAGTGAGGATTCGTGGTGTCTTAACTGCAAAATGTATGGTCACCTCACTAATGACTGTGCTGTTTCTGTGTGAATGCTTTTGTTCGTTTGTTTTTATGTCACTGGTCCACAATTTTGTGTTTAAAATTTTATATTGTGCCTTTGATAAGTACAGCTCGTACAATGAATAATGGTAATATAAAATGCTGTTTTCATAGGAGAAGCTAAGGCATGCGAGGAATGTTACATAATCCTGTGTTCAGTAAAGTACTCTGCTTAAAGCTAAACTACCGCGGGCTCACGTGATTATGACGTGACTATTGGAGGCATTGCCGCTCTCAGAGGATGGTACCTAGCACATCTCTTAAACATGAAGGTCGCGTATAAAAGGGCGTGGCCGGGGACATGTTTCGCAATAAGTGGAAAATGGCGGCTGACAGTTTTTGTCACTGACTTCCCTGAGACCATTTGAGTAGCTTTACAGCAGCATAGCGCACGCAAAAGCTTGGAAACCAATGTCACATATAAGTCGTGAGCATCTTAATAGAAGACAAAACAAGAAAAAAACAACAATAACAACAACAAATGGCGAGCTCTAAATAGAGAATGAAGAAAAGTACTGTTTGCCATTGATGCAGCAAAATTCAACTGCAAAATATCTACAGTGTGCTATCAGAGTTCTGCAAGATATTATCCTGAGGGTTCATCTTCAATCAAGAAATACTTTGGTAAGTACACATGGCATTGATAGGTGGACTTGAGTATTACTCGCAAAAATGATTACATATATTAGCTTTGTTTTTTTTTCTCGTTAGGGCACTCGTTGTAAACGTGGTGTGGATCGACTAGAAAACGATAGTGAGCTATAATGGAGGGTTCTCTTTACGCGGTTACTTTTTTTAATTTGAATAGAAGGAGCTAGAGGTCAAAGGGCATGCTGGGGATGCTTCCTTTTATACCCGGACCTCCGGAAGGAGTTCAGAATGTGGTAAACGAGGCCACAGATTTCGCGTACTGAGAATAGCATTGAATTATAAACGCAACTTCTACGTTTAAGGGTATTAAAATACCAAAATGATCAAGATGAAATAGCTGGGACTCCTCATACTTAACAACCCTTTCACTAATAGGCAAGCGTGCTGAGGGTTAATTGGTGCCTTCCATTCAAAATGTACTACCGCGGGCACAAACGCGTCCAGGCTATCTCTTGGGTAGAATGTACAATATGGTAGGGCAGTAGCCTTTTGTTTTCACATAGGCATTTTAATTCTGGAGAGCCATGCCCATTCTTCCTTTTTACGAAATAGTTAAATATACTTGAGTTGAGAATTTTTTTTACTTACTTCTTGACTTTTGAAAACAGAATGAGTGTCAGCAACATATTTTTTCATCATATCAAAGTTTGGCGTCTTTAGACAATTACGGTTATGTATTTTGAAAAACAAAAATAGTTGAAAGTGTGAGAATTAACGAATCAATGAATGAAATAAGAAAGCTCTAGTTTGAACTATAAAGCTTACATGGCCGTATTCATAGAGTATGCAATAATAGATAGACAATAAGATGGACTGTTGTAAATTGTGCATGTGTTGTGCTGGCTGTAAAGATGTCTATTTATAAAAAATTAATTTGAGTTAGTCTCTCTGTCTGTGTGATAGTGATACTTATGTGACATCAGACAGTGGCACGGGCATTGTCCACCAGGCTCCTGGATTTGGAGAAGATGATTTCCGTGTGTGTCAACATTATGGCATTGTCAAGAAAGGAGAGAAAGTCGTGTGTCCGGTGGATCCATCAGGCAGATTCACTGAGGAAGTCACTGACTTCAAGGGACAATATGTGAAGGTAATTATGTATTAGATATTTTAAAATGAATTGTTTTGTTTTTTTGTTTTGTTTTAGTCAGTGTAGTATCAATAATATGAAGGGATATCAATTAGTGGTGAGGCTTGAAAAATATTAATAGTAAATGATTGCTCAGGAATCATGAGGGTGTTATGCTGTATTTAGTTTTGAGGAAGAATGTCTTGTTCCGATGACTACATGTTTTGTTGTTGTTGTTATTTTTTTGTGTGTGTTTATTTTTCATTGTTTCCTCTCTTTTTTTCTCTACCCACTGTTTGTTTTGAATTCAATTTCTTTTCTAGGATGCAGACAAAGCTATCATGGCCAAGCTCAAGCAGATGGGACGTCTGGTACACAAAAGCACGTACAGCCACTCCTACCCGTTCTGCTGGCGCTCTGAGACACCTCTCATATACAAGGCAGTCCCCAGCTGGTTTGTGCGCGTGGAGACTCTCATCCCTCAACTCCTGGAGAACAACAGCAAGTGCTACTGGGTGCCGGACTTTGTGAGGGAGAAGCGGTTCCACAACTGGCTCAGGGACGCTCGGGACTGGGCTATATCTAGAAACAGGTATTGGGGCACTCCCATGCCTCTGTGGTGCTCTGAAGATTTTAGTGAGGTGAGTTGCAGAGATGGTTTTTTTTTGGGTTTTTTTTATACATGCATGTGAAAATTTGCCATTATTTTGTTTTTGTTTTGTTATTAGTACTATTATCTATGGTATTGTTATTATAGAAATTGTTTGCAAAAATATCAGCAACGTCAGATCCCGACTCTGTGTGTGTAGGTTGTGTGTGTTGGGTCTATAGAAGAGTTGGCCAAGTTGTCTGGAGTCACTGTGACTGACCTGCACAGAGAAAAGTGAGTCGAATTTTGTCAGTAAAATACGTAGTTCTTTGTGAATCGCTTTTCTCTCTCTCTCTCTTCCTTCTTTTTATTTATTTTTTATTTATTATTTTTATTTATTTATTTATTTTTTTGTTTGTTGTTGTTTTTTCTTCCCCTCCTCCTCTCTTTTTTCATTTCCCCCTACCTTTTATGCTACTCATTCTATCTGTTATTAGTGTTGATGACATCACTATCCCATCCACCCGTGGTAATGGAGTTCTTCGTCGAGTATCTGAAGTGTTTGACTGTTGGTTTGAGAGCGGTAGCATGCCCTACGCACAGAGCCACTACCCATTCGAGAACAAAAGGTCGTTTGAGAACGCCTTTCCAGCAGATTTCATTGCCGAGGGTATTGACCAGACCAGGGGATGGTTCTACACACTTCTGGTGGTCTCCACTGGGCTCTTTGGGAAACCTCCTTTCAAGAACCTCATTGTCAATGGCCTGGTATTGGCTAGGTGAGGTAGAAAAGAGTTCTTATTTTTTTACCAGTGGCTCATAATGTTGTTAATTTCGTTTTGTGGTTTTGATAGTTTGTAGTAATATTGTTGTTTAGTTTGAATACAGGGACATTACATAAATGAAGAAGTTTTCCAAAAGGTTTTGAGCAGGCACACACTGGAGCAGTTTAGCTTCTTCTTCTTTAAAGTTAATAAAGTACACAAGCTATAGTTGAATCTGTGAGTAGTAAGATAGAGTGAGTCAAGCATGTGACAACACAGATCAGCGTGGAGTGATTGACCTACAAGCCACATGCATTTTGTGATTAGGGAAATATTCACTGCTGTAATTGTGAAGTATTCAAAGCTGAAGCAAATACGTGTTTGTGTTTTGTTTTTGCTTTTTCTTGTTTTTTGTTGTTGTTTTTTTTGTTTTGTTTTGTTTTGTATGTCTGTGTTATTTTGGCTTCTGTATGGCTTAGTAGTCGGTCACTGCAAGTTAGTTGGCGAGCGAGACACTATACAGTGGTGTCAAATTGAGAATCGGCGATATTATTTGTTTATATGTGTGTGGGCGTACGTACGTCATTTTGTACTTCTACCCTCATATACGAAAAGTGTGGCTTGATTATATACAACTTGTGTCTGTTTCTGCAGTGATGGCCAAAAGATGAGCAAACGTCTGAGGAACTATCCTGACCCGGTGAATGTGGTAAATAAATTTGGAGCAGATGCATTGCGTCTCTATCTCGTCAACTCACCCGTGGTGAGAGCAGAGACTCTGAAATTCAAGGAAGATGGAGTCAAGGATGTCGTGAAGGATGTGTTCCTGCCCTGGTTCAATGCGTACAGGTTCCTCATGCAGAACGTACAGAGACTGAAGGAGGTAAATTGGTAATGTGGTGACATGAGGTTAACACAGGAAGTTGGGTGGTCTTATGCATTGCATGTAACAGAGAGTACAGGCAGGATGGACATAGACCTGTTTAGGACACAGTGTGTGATATCAGTCAGCAGTCTTCCAGTAGATGAGGGTGTGGCCTTGCCCCCCCTCCCCCCCAAGCATAATTAGGCCCCTGTAATCTAATAAGCATCACGTGCTAGGAATATAGCCAGGCAGTATGCTCACTGGGGCAGTCAGCCTGGCCTGGCCAAATGCTATAATAGTAGGATAAAGCAGTAGCTTGGTGGGGACTTGCCTATGTATGTAGAGGTGGCTATGTTGACTGGATTTATCTGAACTTTATTGTATGGCATGTTTTGATAGTGTGATCTTAACATATGTTGTGATGTGTTCTTTGACGTGTACATTGTCCAACTGTCTGTATTTGTAAAACAGTAATGTCATAACTGTGGGTTGTTGTGTTTGTGTACGTGAAGGAAAATGGTGTTACATTTTGTTGCAAGAAAGATTTCACTCCCACCAACATCATGGACAGGTGGATCCTCAGTTTCACACAGTCCCTCATCTCATATGTCCGAGAAGAAATGGCAAGTGAGTTCTGGGAGGGTAATAGTATGTGGTAATGGGTGGTCTAGCTTATCAGACCGGTCTTGAGTTGGAGGTTCAGATTTATATTGGTTATTGCTGTAAAAAAAAATACAAATAAAAGTTGTACTTCAATTATTAAACACCCCAAATTAACAGTAATAGCTCGATTAAACATTTTGATGTTCTTCTTTCAAATCTCTGTCCCCCGCCACAAGTTTTTCTGCCCAATACGCATTCCCACAGTGAGATACCAGGTTGTATATTATGGATGACTGATTTATCTTGAAGTCTTACTCTATTAAATAGAATGACTTTATTAACTTTAATCTTAGGATTAGTAGTCACTGTGTGGGATAAGGTAGACTACCACTTCATTGGGTGAGGCAGGGACACGTTTAGGGCTATGGTTACTGTATTGGGTAAGGTGTAGACACCATTGTGTGGTATGGTGGTAGTGTGTGTGTGCATTGGGTAAGGTGGTGGTGTGTGTGCATTGGGTAAGGTGATGGCGTGTGTGTGCATTGGGTAAGGTGATGGCGTGTGTGTGCATTGGGTAAGGTGATGGCGTGTGTGCATTGGGTAAGGTGGTGGTGTGTGTGCATTGGGTAAGGTGGTGGTGTGTGTGCATTGGGTAAGGTGATGGCGTGTGTGCATTGGGTATTGGGTAAGGTGGTGGTGTGTGTGCATTGGGTAAGGTGGTGGTGTGTGTGCATTGGGTAAGGTGGTGGTGTGTGTGCATTGGGTAAGGTGGTGGTGTGTGTGCATTGGGTAAGGTTGTGGTGGTGTGTGCATTGGGTAAGGTGATTGTGTCATTGAACTATGTTAGGTTGGAGTTAGCAATCATCCAAGATTGTTGAATGTGAGACTATGATTAAATGTCTGTTGTTGGTTCTGTTTGGTAGTGTATCGTCTGTACACAGTGATGCCTCGACTGGTCAAGTTTATTGACCAACTCACAAACTGGTATGTCAGGTTTAACAGGAAAAGGATCAAGGTGAGATTTTCTGTTATTTGTGAATAATTTTCTCAAGTTGTAATTAATTTGTGGAGAGGCACACCATTAGTAATATAAAACTCATTATCAATAAATATGGATGAAATAGTACAACATGGTAAAATTGCCTATCTGCACACCTTTGACCCCTTGGTCCTAACCCATTCCCTACAGCTTAGTCCTATTCCATTCCTAGCTTAGGACACACATGTGCATAGTTGACCAGACGTAATAAAGAGGGGGACACACATCTGTATGTTAGGCATGACAAGGTTGCATTCCCTAGAATGAGATGGACAACTCTGAATACCATATCTTACAGAATGTGAGGAGGGAATGGTTGAATAGTGTTACTTGAAGTCCATGGAATATAAAGCAGTTTTAAATCTCTAGATAATCATTTATTTATTTATTTATTCATTTATTTATTTATTTATTTATTTTTATGAGGGAGGTGTGTTGTAGTGGGCAGAAATGCATTTTAATGTGGATAGAGAAGGACTTACACAATGGGTCCTGCCTGAACCCTTTCGACACCCTAATTGCTTATATACAGGCGAAAACAGGTCTGCGTTCTCTGAATGGCACGTATTCATTACTTTCTATTCAGTTAAATAAACTTACGGTCCGGGGGGTTGGACGTTATTTCGCTATAACTATGGTACACTTTTGCTGTTTACCTGGGTGTTCTTCCAACTCTTCTCGGGACTGCGATTTGTCTTTTTTTCGTTTGCCACTGAAGAAAAAAGCATTGCTTAAGCAATGGGTACATGCTATTGGGCGAAAAAACTTGCCAATCAATCAGCATACCCGGGTATGTAGCAAGCATTTCATTAAGGCTTGCAAGAGGCTACTTAGGTCAGACGAAGTACCATCCCAGAATATACCTAAGATTTCAAAGCCATCTACTTCGAGAAAGCCACCAAAGGAACGTTCATTCTGTACCTCACCAGCTCTTGTGGAATCATCTAGTGAAGTAAGCACTGTAAGCAATGATGTTGAAGTTCAGACAGATGATATAGAGGAAAACTGTGCTAAAATTCAAGAATTAAAGGAGGAAATTAATAAGCTGAAGTTGTCAACTAATGAGAGTAAGTTTAGCTTGTCCAGTGTATCTAGTACACCTTCTCAGCTGAGCTTTTACACTGGCTTTTCTAGTTATGAGGCTTTGAAAGCTTGTTATAACTTTCTGGGACCAGCAGTGAATCACCTCATATATGATTCAAGTAAAGAAGATGTAGAGTTAGGAGGAAGACGGTGCAAAGCACGATGTTTATGTCCAGAAGATGAGTTTTTTCTTGTCTTAGTTCGCCTACGATTAGGTCTCATGGAAAAGGATTTAGCTTACAGATTCAAGATCTCACAGTCTACTGTTTCACGTATAATAGTGACTTGGATTAATTTTCTGTATTTAAAGTTCAAAGAGATTCCATTGTGGCCTCCAAAAGAATTGGTTGCTTGTAATATGCCCAAGCAATTTAAAAAGCTTTACCCTACTACCCGTGTTATTATCGATGCAACTGAAATATTTATTGAGCAACCCAGACTTCCAGAAATTCAGCAGATGACATTTTCAAAATATAAAAACCATAATACCTTCAAAGCCTTGATTGGAATTTCCCCATCTGGTGCTGTGACATTCGTTTCAAAGCTATTCTCAGGATCTATTTCAGATAAGGAACTAACAAGAAAGAGTGGGCTATTAGATTTATTGGATGCTGGAGATTCAGTAATGGCAGATCGTGGTTTTGATATAGAAGATGACCTAATCTTGCAGGGAGTGCACCTCAATATTCCCCCATTTATGAGAGGAAAGGCACAATTAGATGAGGATGAGCTGGTTACAACAAGAAGGATTGCATCTTTACGTATTCATGTAGAACGTGCAATGGAACGAATAAAAAACTTTCATATATTTGACAGAACACTACCTTCATCTCTAACTGAAATTGCCGATCGTTTATTTTTTGTTTGTTGTGTTCTAACAAATTTCAACCCTCCATTGTGTTAGCATCAACAATTTTCCACAACCATACAATGTCATTGACCACTCAAGATTAACTAAACTTCCCTTCTTTAAACATGCACACACCTTCACCTTAAATATAACTTGTTATTAATAATTAATATTCAATGTCAATGTTGTGAAAATATTTACATGAATAATAATGATTATTATATTTCATTGGTTTGACAATTGTTATAGATAATAACTAGGCTTGATGACAGGATACACTAATTCTGGTTCTCTACATCTTCTTTACTTGAATCATATATGAGGTGATTCACTGCTGGTCCCAGAAAGTTATAACAAGCTTTCAAAGCCTCATAACTAGAAAAGCCAAGTGTAAAAGCTCAGCTGAGAAGGTGTACTAGATACACTGGACAAGCTAAACTTACTCTCATTAGTTGACAACTTCAGCTTATTAATTTCCTCCTTTAATTCTTGAATTTTAGCACAGTTTTCCTCTATATCATCTGTCTGAACTTCAACATCATTGCTTACAGTGCTTACTTCACTAGATGATTCCACAAGAGCTGGTGAGGTACAGAATGAACGTTCCTTTGGTGGCTTTCTCGAAGTAGATGGCTTTGAAATCTTAGGTATATTCTGGGATGGTACTTTGTCTGACCTAAGTAGCCTCTTGCAAGCCTTAATGAAATGCTTGCTACATACCCGGGTATGCTGATTGATTGGCAAGTTTTTTCGCCCAATAGCATGTACCTATTGCTTAAGCAATGCTTTTTTCTTCAGTGGCAAACGAAAAAAAGACAAATCGCAGTCCCGAGAAGAGTTGGAAGAACACCCAGGTAAACAGCAAAAGTGTACCATATAGCGAAATAACGTCCAACCCCCCGGACCGTAAGTTTATTTAACTGAATAGAAAGTAATGAATACGTGCCATTAAAAAAAAATCTATTATGACTATTTCTTTTTTATATGTGAAGTATGTGTTGTACTTCCTTTTAAAAAAGTATTGAACCCGTACGGACAGGCTATGTATTTTTTAACTGCCCAAAGACAGAGATTGAGAATAAAAATTTTTTTGTTGCCTACGGACTTCAAACACTCAGAATAGAAAGTATAAAGCCTATAGAGAGTCCCTCAGCATTAATTTTATAAGAATGTGGATTTAGTTGTTCCTACCGGACATCAAGAGGAATCAATTGGTCTAGTTCCTTGGAGTCTCCTCGAAACTTACTGTAAGATGGACTGGTTTTGGTTCATTTCAGGCTTTAAGAAGCTTACTTAGGCTATAGGTACCTACTTTATGCCTGGCTTTTGTTTGTTGATTTTGTGGTAGAAATTCAAAAATTCTAAAAGACGCCTGAAGTGTAGAAGAAAGTCAGCGTCGAAAGGGTTAATAGTGTAATTTCCTCCTTTAATTCTTGAATTTTAGCACAGTTTTCCTCTATATCATCTGTCTGAACTTCAACATCATTGCTTACAGTGCTTACTTCACTAGATGATTCCACAAGAGCTGGTGAGGTACAGAATGAACGTTCCTTTGGTGGCTTTCTCGAAGTAGATGGCTTTGAAATCTTAGGTATATTCTGGGATGGTACTTCGTCTGACCTAAGTAGCCTCTTGCAAGCCTTAATGAAATGCTTGCTACATACCCGGGTATGCTGATTGATTGGCAAGTTTTTTCGCCCAATAGCATGTACCCATTGCTTAAGCAATGCTTTTTTCTTCAGTGGCAAACGAAAAAAAGACAAATCGCAGTCCCGAGAAGAGTTGGAAGAACACCCAGGTAAACAGCAAAAGTGTACCATATAGCGAAATAACGTCCAACCCCCCGGACCGTAAGTTTATTTAACTGAATAGAAAGTAATGAATACGTGCCATTAAAAAAAAATCTATTATGACTATTTCTTTTTTATATGTGAAGTATGTGTTGTACTTCCTTTTAAAAAAGTATTGAACCCGTACGGACAGGCTATGTATTTTTTAACTGCCCAAAGACAGAGATTGAGAATAAAAATTTTTTTGTTGCCTACGGACTTCAAACACTCAGAATAGAAAGTATAAAGCCTATAGAGAGTCCCTCAGCATTAATTTTATAAGAATGTGGATTTAGTTGTTCCTACCGGACATCAAGAGGAATCAATTGGTCTAGTTCCTTGGAGTCTCCTCGAAACTTACTGTAAGATGGACTGGTTTTGGTTCATTTCAGGCTTTAAGAAGCTTACTTAGGCTATAGGTACCTACTTTATGCCTGGCTTTTGTTTGTTGATTTTGTGGTAGAAATTCAAAAATTCTAAAAGACGCCTGAAGTGTAGAAGAAAGTCAGCGTCGAAAGGGTTAATAGTGGTGACTATAACACTAATATAACTCAAGGACATATGTGACCCGCTCTGAGAAAACAGACCACTTTTAATTTTTTCCGCAACCGCACAATAGGCAAAACCCCAGTAGGGTGAAAAACAATGAAAAAAATTTTCATTCAATATTCTTAAACTTCAGGCTTTCCTTCACCTGTGCGCCAAAATTTAAACCCTAACTCTAACGCTTTCTGTGTCAAACAGCCCTCTAAAACACTAACTTAAGAAATGGCCGTCCGTGTACGGACTTAGTAACTTACGTCATTATAGATGTTGCTATAGCAATTCCCGCGAAGTCTAAGCAGCCAAAATGGCGGATAAAGACGTAGCTAGAGCTCTGAATATACTGGGCGCTGATAGAGACCTGATAAATTCTGACAGCAGCGAGCTCTTGGATCTCATCAACGACTACTGGGCCGACGATGAACCCGACGACCTCAATGCCGGTATGGTAACCGCACCTACTAGGCCACTAAAATTCCTTTTTTTTTGCCTTATCTAAGATCAGTGCTAATTAAGTTTGTGTGTAACTTGTAATAGATGAATGCAATCAACTAGAAACATTTGATGTGCAATCTGATAGTGATGAAGAGCTTGATTCACAAGTCAGTGAGGTTACAGCAAGTGAAATAGTGAATGCTAGTTATGTTAGTGTCTCTCAGCTGAATTCAATGGAATTTGCTGATGAAAGAGCTATTGATATGGCTGAGAATGCATCAATAGTCAAGTTTAATGAGAATGGATGCAATAATTGTCATTATGGAGATGATAACGGTCCCTGCTGTGCCAGCATGTCAGTTGACCACTATCACACAGTTCGCTGCCAGATGCAGGATTTAACCCATGACGAACTGGACTTGGTAGTGATGGGACAGATAATGGCAGGTTGTACTGATCCATCCTTGAGTGGCAAGAGAGTGTCGCACACCACCTTTTTCCACTGTGGAAAACGAATCTGTTTGAAGACGTTCCTCTTCCTCCATTCCATTGGCTACACTCGCTACAAAAATATTAAAGCAAGTTATTTAGTTCGAGGAGTGGAGACTAGAGTTCACAAAAATAAAGGCAGACATCCTGTATTAGGATTAAGCTTTGATGACGTTAAAGGTGTAATACAATTCGTCATGAATTACTCAGGTACAATTAAATAAAATAGATTTATAATTAGGAAATAAGTATTAATTAGAATACAACTGTTTAAAAGTATGCTTACAATTAGATGCCAATGCTCTCCTCCTACCTGGCCGAGTTCCTGGGTACAAAAGTTCTGATATAAAGCTCTTGCCATCTAGTACAACCAAACATGCAATATGGGAACTCTACATACAGGCGACAGTAAGTGATGACTCACTTAGAGCTGTTGGCTACTCCACATTCACACGTCTATGGCGTGAGCTACTCCCCAACATTGTGGTCATGAAGCCCATGAGTGACCTGTGCTGGGTTTGTCAGCAGAATAGCAGATTTATTACTAGATCTTCCAATAAACCTGAAGAGGAGAAATCAGCAGTAAGTTAATAACATAACTAATTATTTTAACATACTTGAATAATTTTAATTTTAATTAGACCATAAAAGCAGCAGAACAACACCTAACTGAGGTAACAAGGGAACGATCAGTCTACCGTCATGCTTTGGAAGAGGCTAAAGTTTCCATTAAAACTCACTTCACCACCTCAGCTGGTGCTTTTGAGCCTCCGTCTCCAGGTAGCAACAGGATTGCCAACTCCACACCAATATTTGCCCATTACAGCTTCGATATGGCCCAGCAAGTCTTCTACCCAAATGATCCCCTCCAACCAGGTCCTGTGTACTTTCTCACACCAAGAAAATGCGCAATATTTGGTGTATGTAGTGAGGCAATACCTAGGCAGGTGAACTACCTTATAGATGAGAATTTTGACGTGGGGAAGGGAGCTAATGCTATCATCAGTATGCTTGACCACTTTTTTGACCACCATGGACTAGGTGAAAGGAAAGTACACCTGCATGCAGACAATTGTAGTGGTCAAAATAAGAATTCCACAATGGTTCACTACCTATTGCACAGAGTCATGACTGGAAAACATGACACTATCACTTTGTCATTCATGATTGCTGGGCACACTAAGTTCAGCCCAGACTGGTGTTTTGGCCTTCTGAAAAAGAAGTATAGGCGTACATGTATAGGAGGACTACCTGACCTAGTGGAAGTGGTTAACAACTCTTCAGTCGTTAACGTGGCTCAAGTAGTGGGCTCAGTAGATGGACAAGTCTTGGTACCTACCTTTGACTGGCAAGCTTACTTTGCTCCTGTCTTTGTGAAACTGAAAGGCATAAAGAAGCTCCACCATATTCGTTTCCAATCTGATTCACCTGGATTTGTTTTCGTTAAAGAATTCAGCAACTCAGATGAAAATAAAGTGTGTTTAATTAAGAAGGGATCACAATCACTACTTCCTGGTACCCAGCCTCCACAGCTAACTGCAACTGGTCTTTCCTTACAGCGCCAGTGGTATCTACACAACAAAATTCGGGAGTTTTGTCCTGAGGATATGCAAGATACTACTTGTCCTTTACCTACTCAGCGTCTTGATGACCAGTGCACTCCTTCCCGCTCACCATCGCCAGTCCCAGCTTCAATTACAGATTCCCCAAATTTTGATGAACCTCAGCAAAAACGAAGGCGACATTGTGGATTATGCCATAAAACTGGACACAACTCCCGCACATGCCCTGAAAAATAGTAAAACAAACTTTGTTTCATTAATTTTTTCTTTGATTATGAATTATCCTAATTTCAGTCAACACTATCATTGCATTATGGAACTTTGAATCAAACAATAATTAGCTAGGGATACAACCACTTAACTTTAGCTAGTATACCTAACAACTTGTTGCACAGTTTTGCTACTACAAGAAGTAGGATTGATAGTGTAAAAACAACAGTTCTTACGTTTTAGCATGGAGGTGGTGTGATTAGCAATGTCAAACTCTTGACCTGGGAGGTGCCTAGCTAATAAACATGCACGGCAAGAACTAATTTTCACTACCTATCAAAAAGTACTACTAGAACACTCAATATCCGCTACGCTTACCTTCTAATAACCATAGAAACTCTTCAAAAATAGCGAGAAAGACTGTTGTTCAAGTTCAAACTGCTGCGAGTCACAAATCTCCCTTCCCGGGAAAAAGATTACGTCATCGTAACACGGAAGCGTTTACGGAGAAATACCTTTGAACTTAACAACGCTTTTTCTCGTAAACTTTAATTGTTCAATACCAGAGTTGAGGGTAGCATTTTTGAGTGTATCTTCGCAACGGTGGTGCGTCCGAGGTTCATTTTTTGGCTACAAATTCTAGAGAGCATCTATTATTGAATAAAAACATAAAAAGAATTTTGAAAAAAAATAATTGTGGTCCGTTTTCTCAGAGCCGGTCACATATACTAAGTATATTGATGTGTATGACGTGTGTTAGTAGTATATCATTCTCTCTATTTGCTTGCTAATGTAACACTAACTCTTAGAGAAGGCAAAAAAAAATTGACTTCGGATGTTAGCTTTGAGTGCAATTTACCATACACTATGATTACAGGGTGACTTAGGCGAAGAAGACTGTCTGGAGTCCATGCAAACTCTGTGTTCAGTGTTGTTCTTGATGGCAGCCATGATGGCTCCCTTCACTCCTTTCTTCACAGAGAACATCTTCCAAAATCTCAGAAACCTTCGCTCATGGAAGTTGTCTGAAGAGAATGCCAGCATCCATTTTGTCATGTACCCTAAGCCAAGGTAGGATGAAGAAGTATATATGCTTGTGTGTGAGGGTGTGAGTTCAAGCCCCACTCCGGCGGCATTCCATCTGGTTTTCCATCTGCCTCCCACCAGCCCCACTAGTCAACCCAGCTGTGATTGGGTACCCGGGTGCAGATTCGATGCCTTGTTCAATGCTATGCAGAAAGTCTGAAACTCTTGTGTGATTAATAAATTATGTTTATCTCTGCGTTGTTGTAACAAGATGCCAGAACGCTCAATTTCCCTGTCACATTTCTTGTTACTTTTGCTCTTCCCCGTTATGTGAAACCACTTTCAACCTCTGTTCTTGGACTGCTGCAAGCTGAAGAAATTTTAACTCGAACTAACAATGTCGTATTTTGTGTGTTTCCAGAGTGGACCTGATAGACAGCTCCATAGAGAAGGCAGTGGCCATGATGCAGTCTGTCATAGAGCTGGGAAGATACATAAGAGATGTGAAGGTCATGCCCACCAAGGTGAGAACATAGCCATAACTCTACTGTAAAGGAAATGAATTGATTAATAATAATTTGATTTCTTTAGCTTGTGATAGTGAAATTTACATATTTATATATATATATATTTTTATTTATTTTTTGCATTAAAGTTAATTACTGTGTGACTATCAATGAAGCTGTGTGGCAAATTCTATTTTACGTTCCATTTTGTAGTTTCCTTTGCCGGAAGTAGTTGTGATCCATCGTGACCAAGAATGCCAAAACTCTCTCAAGGGACTGGAGTCCTATATTTTGGAAGAGCTAAATGTCAGGACTTTTACCCTAGCAGATGAGGACAGTCGGTACGGGGTCAGACTGCAAGCAGAACCAGACAATACTACACTGGGCAAAAGACTCAAAGGGGACTTCAAACGTATTGCCCCTGCCATTAAGAAGCTCACGAATAAGGATCTGGAAACATTTCAAGAGAAAGGCGAGATAGATGTACTGGGCCATACTCTATCTGAAGATGATATAAAAGTGAGAGAATTTAACTATAATTAAAAGTGCCTAGATATATCAATTGTTTGCTTTGCTTTTTTTCCCCTCCTGATTGTTGGTTCCATTTCCAATCCAACTTCGGTGTTGTCAGTTTTTTGTTTTTGTTTGTTTGTGTGTTTTGCGTTCACTAATATTTCTATCAGATCACGTATTCTGTGGATCCATCGTTGTCCAGTCAGTATTATCCTCATGCTGATGGACAGTTGCTGGTGCTGCTGGATGTCACTCCCTCTCAGGATATGTTGGATGAGGGCGTGGCCAGGGAGGTCATCAGCAAGATACAGAAACTGCGGAAGAAGGTGATTATGGTGGGATTTGTAGTAGTTTAGTTTAAGGGGCTTGGTGCATAATGCATTATTAGTGTTATTATTAAAGCAACAAAAAACAAGTCACGTTATTTAAATGTTTTCTTTGTAATATTCATTAGCTAAGTCCTCTTTAACCGTCGTACTCATTAACATTTTATGTCACGCTCAGTACGTTTACACCGTTGTCTATCTTCGGCGATGTTCGTCGAACACCAGCATTTTATTGCTTATATGTTGTTATGTTGACTCTTTTAAATTCATTCTTAGTGTTTCAGTTTTGTTTGTACATCTATCTATCAATCGTTGCAGTTACTTACCATTATATCCAACCTGGATCTTTCTTACAATATTAGTTCAGTTATTTCTGTCTAGTCCAGGGTAATTAAAACTAGCTAGAACCTGTTTCAAAGGCAAGGCACGTTTATTACAGAGGATCTGGACAGTTAAAGAATACGCGAGGCCTTACAACCCTCACTAAGTCTATTGACACTGGAAGACGTGTGGTGCAGCAACCTGTTGACCAGCACTTCTTCTAGGGACTCTGTCTGACAGATACCTGCTAGTAAGTCTTACCATTTCAAGAATCTACTTGAAAGTGGTCGGTGGATAACTCTCTTCAGGGACAAGTCTTCCACTTGCTAGATAGTCCCTATCTCAAGGCTTACCTTCGTGGTTAGTCTCGTGGACAATGATTTTTCAAGTAAATACTGTTGCGTAGGGCTTATAACTATTACAAATAGCTATCAACTAACCAATGCCACCAACTTGACTAGAAATGCAACTCTGGTAAGTTTTTGAGATTTAACTGCACCTGCAAAAAATTCAAAGTGGTAAACATTCAATTTCTAGAATGATACTGGTAATAATTGATAACCAGAGGATTCTGTTTAGTGAGGTTTGGGACGGGATAGAACACCAAGCTAACACCAAAATACAAGAGGGTCAAAGTATAAAATGACGTACATACGTCCAAACATAATATATACTAGTGATGTGCTTGAGCACAAATATCAAGCGAGCCTGTCTAGTTAGGTATTCTTCGCGCACCCTGGCCCTCGTCAGGCCACTGTGTGCTCTGAACACCTGTTCTGTCCCAAGGTATCTGTACGGGGTATTCGAGCCGATCTCCCTGATGATCCCCGCACTCACCACCACTCCACTCGTTTCGCATCTTAGTCTACCTTTGTTCAGATGAGCCACTGCAAATTTCCTGACCCTCAGGGTCATACCCACAGCTGATGCCACTTGTTCCACATCTGCCAGCGTGCTGGCTAAGTCCTCCTGCTTGGACTCGTACACTTTGAGATCATCCATACACAGCACGTGGGTAATTGGGGTAGCATGGAAACGTGAATGGAAACCTGCCTTCGATCGCAACAAGCCGGAGAGCGGGGCAACCACCAGGGAGAACGGGAGTGGGGACAGCGAATCCCCTTGATAATGACCCCTCTTGAACTTCACCAGGTGCCGGACCGTTTCCGAGCCTTCAGGTCTGATTTCAAGGGTTGTGGCCTTGGCCAGCCCACACTTAAACTATCTCTGGAGCCATATCCAGGCATGTGGCGATCCAGGTGTGGGAACAACATCGAAGGCCTTCCTGAAGTCTATCCATGCCACAGATAGGTCTCGGCCATGTATGTGTGCTTCTTTGGCTAGTGTCTAATCCACTCAGGGCATCCAGGCATCCCCGCCTACCCTGGACTCCCGCTTTCTGCTCCTCCGGAGGTCAGTTGACCTCCTGCTCCCGCCTCCGGGAGCAGGGGGCCAATTGACCTCCGCAAGATCACGCTCAATGCCCCAGTCATGGTCTTGTAGCCGCTGTTCAGACAGGTGATCGGTCTATGTTGGCCAGGTTCTGTCGCCCCCGCTACCTTCTGGATCAAGACGGTCTGGCCTCTTACGAACCAGTGGGGCCCACAGTCTATAATTCCCTCGATTGTCCTCATTAAGTGTTCTGACACACCACTGAAATGTTTCATCCATAAGGGAGCCAGCCAGCCAGCCCATCCGGTCCAGGCGCCTGTTTTGATACCGCCAGCCCATAGGAGGCATCCCACGGGACCTCGTCTGTTTCGGACTCCTCCAATGCAGCGGCAACAGCCTTGCCCCATTCAACTATCACATCATTCTGAGGATCAGCTTCACCCTAACTCCCCAGATGTCCTCCCAGAAGGTGGTAAAGGCATCTACATCCGCTAGTCTTCGTAGATGCGAACCGCCCTGCTCTTCCGACAGTGCCATTAGTCTAACTGCAGCAACCCTACGCCTTAGCCTGGTCTGCTTCAGCTTCCGTTCCGCCTTAAGGAGCTGGCACTTCCTCACCGAACTCGGCCTTCCCACTTATAGATCTCTGAACGCAACCTGTAGTCTGTTAATCTCTTCATGCCTAAGTCCTTGGCCAGTCTCCGTCTCCTGATTAGTTGACTGCAGGTGCGGTGGCCTTGGGTCCGGAAAATCCTGAATTCATCCTTCAGCCTTCAGAGCAGTCGCTCATGGAGGCCTGCCTGCCTCCGCAGTTTCTTCACTCGTCGCTGTTGAACCATTAACTGCGATCGCACGTGCCTCTCGGGGTGCTCAGCTCCTTGGGCTCTGTCAGTGAGAATGCCATCGTCAACATCATATGGTGTGGTTGGCTCACTCCAGCCTCCACTGTTGTACAGTGCCCCACTGCCTTCACCACTAACACTGCGCCACTGTACATCAGACAGTTAAGGCGCCATAGTCTGGATGCCGGCTTGGCTGGCTAAGACCCGCTTTCCCACATCTCGACCAGCACTTCGCCCAATCTCTGCCAGCAGTCCGGAATCCACAGATCTACTGCGCAGGCTGGGCCTGGATCTGGAGTTGAGGCCATCCCACCCTTTGTCAAGCAAGGCCTGGTAGAATGCCTCTAGCTTGGGCCTCCATACACTCAAGACGTCTCCGACTCCCTCTGAGTCCAGATTGCCTTCAACTGCTGGCTCTGCCCCCGTGGGCATGGCGCTCCCGAGTTCTGGCACCTTTGATGCTAGGCCCCTAGCAAGCCCCTGTAAATGAACATACGTGACAGTATACCTTCATGTGCTGCAGTTGCCTCAACAAGGCTGCAGCTCTCGAGGGCCGCTGTGGGTAGGCCAGGGACCATCTCTTCTCCAGTTCGTACATCCTTTGTTTCCCCTGAGGGGAAGCTCCCAGACTTCCTCAGCAATGCGCTCTAGCAATGCACAGTTGGCTGGGGTCCAGTGTACACAGCATCTGACATAGCCTCCAGCTCGGCTCCACCATCTTTCAGTCTGCAAAGATACAGATATATTTTACTTAGTGGAGTTTGGAGTAACTAGTACTCACACACCCCTCTGCCAACCCAAAATGCTTGCCATTATAATGCACATGGGAAAGCGCAGAACTGCTTGAACCCTAGCCCATATTTGTGAGACCACACCCACCGACGGACAAAATGTATAAGATACCATCGCCGCGGGAAGGGTAGAACTCACTCAGAGGGAGTGAGACAGGCCAGAGAAGGCCACTGGCTGTTTAGCCCTGAGCGCAAGAGTACTAGACCCCATCGTGCCGGATCTCAGCCCTGTACTTCACCAGTCAGTATGAAATAAACAGATCGTTCTTGTTTAGAATTTGTTGTCCTGTGTGTGGGAAGGTGATTCAACTTGGTCATAGAGGGTTGTAGACAATTTGATAATCTGTGATAGGGAACTTTTTTAATGTTATCATTTGTACTATGTATAGGCTGGTCTTCAGCCCCGGGACCAGGCAGTGCTGGTGTGGGAGGTGTTAGGTGGTGGAGCCGATTCATTGAGGAGGATCATAACCAGCCACCAGGAGCACATTAAGAGCACTACTAAGGGACCTCTGAAAGAGAAGTCTGCAGACACAAATCTGAGCTCATCACTGATCATAACTGAGGAGCAGAAGGTAAGATTGATCCTTGTCAAGTAATTAGGCAACGTTAGCCGAGTCTCACAGTGTTAACAGCACGTTACAATATATTTGAACTGACATGATGTTTGTGCTGAATTACCTTTATAGGATTATTGAAGTGAAGTTGTAGGCTCAACAGCAAAATATATTGGCTTCAGTTTTATTGCATGATGTATACTATGAAGGGTTCATTGCTTGTGAATACCACCATGATGTGGTAAAACTTGCCTTGCGAACATTAAATGTGTAACCAAATTTCTTACTGGATGTATTTGACATGGAGTGTGTGAATTCAGTATCAAACTTTGAAGCAAAACTTAAAGGCTAGCTTTGCTGGCATGAGTATTCCTAAGGCCTCCACCCATGATGTGGGTGTATCCTACAGTTGTATTTCCGAATTAACCCACAAGAGTTTAGAAAATAAGCATATTATTTGGCAGCATCTGGGGTTCTATTCCCCCTTCTTATGCGTTCAAGTTTTATATGGGGGGGGGGTGGTGGAGGAGGAGGGAAGCCTCCTATATTGTAAGCACGAATGGCTAGCTTGAGTATTTTAACACAAAGAATGGTGTCCTCCAGAGAAGGTGTCGTCAATTTTTACAGCGTTCCAATTCCATGAGGACTATTGACAGCATTACCAGACATCACTATGGTGATTTAGTTTTTAACCCTTTCACTGGTGACTTTTTTTTAAAGAATTGACTAAAAACTTTTAAAAATTCCTTACGAAAATGTTTTCCATCATGAAGTTGAGTGAAATATATTTTATCAAACTACAAACATTTATCCTTTTTGTACTCAAAGTTATATATACTCTTACCTGTAGTGGTGTCTTGATGTTGCAAACTAGGTAGCCATTCACTATCAGAGCTAAATGGCTATTCATCACCTGAAACTATACCGTCTGGGCCAACGCTAGAATTCAGATCTTCTATAGAAATTGCAGCAGCGGCATCTGAAAGGTAAGAATATACTCCATTCCCCTCAAAATCACTGTCTTCACCTCCAGAAACGTCAAAATCTTCGTTCAAAAAGCCTAGTACTTGATCCGCGGTAAACCGCTCAGCCATGGCCCAGTTCAAGTTTTTCTTTAAAAAAATCTTAGTAACGCGCACCTAATTATGTCACTGTAGCTCATTTGAAAGAGCAATCTTTGGGGCGCGTTTTCGTATGTTT
>WLWD01006248.1_pt1 | contig 30294 bp, 17 predicted proteins | sample 6712731 | NCBI WGS metagenome assembly WLWD01 (sample SAMN12718690, study PRJNA576275) | sponge metagenome | isolation source: marine sponge | host: Mycale hentscheli | place: New Zealand: South Island, Marlborough, Capsize Point | collected 2014-11-01
CAAGGTAATTCAGATGGTCAAAGTAACTTCAATTTGATACTACAGAAGTTATCAATACTCAGGAAAATGAGGTAAGTAGTAATTCCATATTTGTGACAGTCTATGGGAAAAGGGGGCACTTCACTCAAACCAAAAAAATTGAGTTTTTTATGCTAATAAAAAGCTACAATTTATCTCTACTTAGTGCTAAAATACTGGAGGGTAAAACCTTTGACGCGCAGAGAAAGTGGCAGTTGAACTGGGCTGTATTCAGCAAAGCAATTGAACTAGAAATCGAGAAAACATAAATTGAATTTCCACTTCCGGTATAATTAATGTTTCCGTATACTTAACGGCGTACTCCGCATACGCAATTAAATCGTACAGCCGCTTTTTAACGGCGACTAACGAAGTTTGCGTAGAGTTATTTTTAGCTTTCAGAGCGTCCCCCAGCCTGTCTTGTCGGAATCCTTGGCTACTTTACTCCATGTAGTGGTAAACTTTCAACCAGAGGTAAGCTGTAGATTGCATGCACTATTCTCAAAGCTATGCCGTTTTTTAGCTGCTTGTTCGTAACTCCGCCCATTCCCCGTTTATTGTACTTCGAGAACGAGTGAGAATAAAAAGTAGCTTGTCTTTCCACGGCACGCTTGGGGTCTTTAAAGTTGTTTCGGCATTTGAAATTTGGCGTAGACTTAGAGTAAGGGTCACTAAGACTAATTCTGCAAAAAAACAAAAATAGGAGAAAGAAAGAATTTTTCCTATGACGTACTTCTGGAGCCTTTATCTCAATTTCAATTTTTGCGTGAAGTGTGTCACATTTGTTGGCTAAAATTACAAATAATAATAACATTGGTTTATTTTTTTAATCATAGCTGAGAGCTTGTTCAAGAGTTACTGGTAATTGAGATTATCAGAATGGCAGATGTTTGATACTACAAAAGTTACCTTTAATCAGGAAAGAGAGTGATTTTGTATTTGTTTGCTGAAATAAAAGGTCATAACTGCTATTATAGTATTTGCATGAACTAAGCTAAAACATAGTAACAATACTTATTTTTATGTTACCTAACTATCAGGCTCGCTCGCCATTTGTGCTCAAGCACATCCCTAGTTTGTATTTACATATGTGTGGACGTAAGTATGTCATTTTGTACTTTGACCCTCTGGTTTTTGTGTTTGCTTGGTGGTCGACCCCATCCCCATACTCCACTAAATGGAATCCTTCGGTTTATTGTTCTTTACCCTTATCATCAATTGTTTATCCCTTTGAATTCGGTTGTGCCTGATATATCTGTTGTTTTTGTTTTGTGAATGCAGTTATATCTTACAAACTTAGGAGTTCCATTTTCTATTTGAATTAGCAAAAGTGGTAAGTTAACTTGGCTAATGCCCAACAGTATTGTTTTAAGCTATTAAAAAACAACAACATTATCCAAAGGTCAAGTCCTGAAAGGAAGTCTTGTGTTGCTATACCTAGTGGTCAAGTTGGCATGAAAGTGTACACTATGCTACAGCTATTGCTCAGCTAAAGATTATCACAACTAAACAATTACAAATTAAACATCTCAGCTACCTTCACACAGCATTTTTGGCTTCTGCAGTAGTAAGCAAATCACAATTTAGGGTAAGATCACCTTATATGTGGTAATTCTTTAGAAATGTATGTTGTTGTTGTTTTATCATTCAGTCTATTTAGTCTTAAAAGTAGCTACAAGTAGCCATTGACTATAGTAGTGATAGCTTCATCTAAATGACCTGTGTTCCTGACAAAAAGCACTCCAGCTACTTAAAAATGGCTGAGTATTTAAATGACATATATATGGTAAGGGGTTTCAATGTCATAGTAACCACTCTCCGTAACTATTTGACTTGCCATCTAAAACTAGGTGAACAGGGTCCAGGCATAAATGCACATAGCCTTATTGTTACTTCTGTATACAGATTTTGTGAAGGCAAAATTCAATTTTTATCTTGAATTATACTTGTACATACACAATGGCTCGCTCGCCATTTGTGCTGAAGCACATCACTAGTATGTTTATCTACCAAACATTTGGTTTAAAATTTATTAAGTGTAACGAAATTGAGTTTTGTCTCCAATAGAACACTTTCTTATAATTGGGTAGCTTATATATTTGGATAAAAATAAGATTTATGATTAATAGCTCGCCCACTTCCTGATACACACACCATAAACAATTCCCATTTAAGCCACCTAAATAATGCTTGCTACTACTCTGTTGTACCTTGTGTATTGGTGCCAGTTCTACCTTCCGGGTCAGCATATGTTTGGTCAGCATATGTTTGGTCCAACATACGAACAGTTTTACCAGATTGGGTAATATGGTTTCGAATATAATCCACAAATATTGAATAATTCTCATCATTTTCTTCAACCATCGATATCAGTCTATGATACACTAACTTTGCTCGATAGGCTTCTGTTTCTCTTGCATCTGGATTTGTTACTTGACTGTGTAGATTTTTTGAAATTATTTTTTTATCCCTCAGAAACCTAGCCACATCTTCCAAGTTATTTTTTATAGTCAAAATGACTTGTTCTTCATGTTTCTCTAAAGCTTTGTAACCAGGATTTTCTCCACCTGTCGACATAGCCTAAAAAAATTGATTTAAATCAGAAGAACATCATCACTCAGGGGTCTTAGCTTACCTTCTAACCGTCCCGATCTGGTCAGGACAGTCGCGCACAGGACGCTCCTGTCTCACTCCCACTCAACCAGCTACAGCTTTTCCCGACAAAATACTCCACCAAAGTGTACAGTTCAGAAAAGTAAATGGCTAAGGGCGTGTCCGCAAAGGTCTAGGGGAAGGCGTCGCGTCGCGTATGAAAAAACACCCGCTTCAGGAATGTTTATCACGAGCGAACTTTGAACTCGTAATGGCGCGTGCAGTTCCCACACTGCCGTGCATGCATGCACGAGCCATCCGCAAGTTCATCTTATCAAAGAATTCTTCTGATTGGTCACCCTCTAGCCCTAGCCTAGCCCTCGCGCGGCGCTATAATTGGTCACATGATTTGATTAACCAATGAAATGAGTTCTTTGATAAGAACTGCGGGACTTGTATATACCATGCACTATGTAATAGTTAGAGCATAAGCGCTTGGGTACTGGGGATTTAGTGCACTGAAGCCCAAGGGCCGTAGGCCGAGGGCTTTGTGCACTAAATTTACCAGATTTTAGATCCCGTTTACCCAGAGGCCTGCCCAGTTTCCACTAGCAACTTTGTTTATCAGCATTTTCGGTGTCAAGCGAATTCTTCCGTGTTTCCGGCCCAAAATTAAAATTCAATTAAAATTCAATTGAAGCGCGCCAGAAAGTTTACTTTAGCAAGTTTACTTTAGCATTGTAGCTGCCAGCTGTTATCTCCAGATCTAACTCTACCTGGGCTGCTCTGCAGTAAGCAGTAAAGCAGCTAGCTATGGTAAATTCCTGTGGTAATTTTTGTCTGCTCATGTGTGAGTTGTGGACACGTCTGAGAAAGTAGTGGGGCCTAAAGTACCAGAGCTGCAGGAGAGTTATATGATAGGGCTGGTCCCATATAGGTGGATATGAGAGAGTAGTAGACCCTCACATAACCTGCTCCCTGCTTTATCCAGCCTATTCTATTAAACTAAAACTCAAAAATAGCAATACCCCAAGGGTTGTTAGTATGCACAGTTCATATACCTAAAGGCAAATAATAGTGCACACTTACCAAGTTAGTACACCTAGTAACAATATAGCAACGGGTTCTAAATACATACTATGTATGTAGTATGTACGTGCACGATTTTTGGATTCAGTGCACGATTTTTGGATTCAGTGCGCGCGCTATTACGAGTTCAAAGTTTTGGATTCATTCCTGTGTTTAGGCCTCGTACCTCCCTTGAACTTGTGGTTGACTTTTTAACCAACAAAACACACAGACTTCAAAAAATTTGGAGCGTTCCCTAACTCTATTCATACTCTTTGCCATTGCTCCTCCTAAATCTCGAACCTCTCTTTTGCTCCTCCTAGCTTCATTTCTGTCTGCAGGCTGGATGTATGTATGTGTGTGTGTGTGTTTGCATTCCTCCAGAGCAAGCCAGGTTCTCCTGCATCAGTGAAGTCTCAGAAAGTAGAGCTCCAGCCGGGAAAGGCGTACAAGTTCCGTGTGTGTGGCATCAACTCTTGTGGGAGTGGCTCCTTTTCTGATGTAGCCGCTTTCAAAACCTGTATGCCTGGCTTTCCTGGGGCACCGTCTTCCATACGCATCAGCAAGGTGGGTGGAGTTTATCTCGTGAAATTTCCTGATAGTTGCTTGTAGTGTGAACAATGGTATTTTTTTGTGAGTGTGTGTTATATCAAGTTCATTGGGCAGTGAGTGTTATTTCATTTACAACTAACCTCAAAATAATTAAGAACATTTAATTATTCCGTGTACCTTGTCTGTCCTGTTGGTGTTTCATTTATTTATTTATTTTTTATTGGTTTAGTTGTTTTTCAATGAAATGTATAATTGTGTGTGCATGTGCTTGTGTTTGCATGGCAGAGTTCTGAGGGTGCCCATCTTTCCTGGGAATCTCCCGCTAACAATGCTGGTACATCACTGAGTACAGTGTGTATCTGGGTCTGAAGCCGGCTCCAGGCACTGCCCCAGGCACTATGGCATTTGCCAGAGTCTACTGTGGGGCTGGCAGTTCTTGTGTGGTGTCTCACAGCCAACTAGCCTCCGCCCACATAGACACCACTTCCAAGCCAGCCATCATATTCAGGATCGCTGCCAAGAATGACAAGGGGTAAGTAAATGATGACCAATGGTTAGACTTGTTTAACAATGCAGACTATCAACTGTTCTGCTGGATGTTATAGAAGTGACCGTAGAAATGTTTTTCCTTCATAATTCAGCGAGCGAGCGAAGCGAGCGAAGCTGACTCTCAGTCGTGTTCAATTGAGATTTCAGATATATATATAGGTATGTATGCGTACGTCAAAATATTTCGCCCGCGCTTCTAATTGCGTAAGTTAGGTAAAGTGTTCACAGTTCCAGTTTTTTCAATTAACGAGCACGGAGAATCCTGCTGCACTGCCTTACGCAACTTTGTTTCAACCAAAAAGTTTATAGCTACTCTCTTCTTGAAACAATTGTGAAGTCTTTGTCAAGCTGCGCTTCTTTGCCACTGCTTTCTAAGTTTATTCAGGTAATTCTGTTATTGTTAACTCTTCATGCCTAATCATTGCTATTATTTAGCGATTTCCTTCACAAATCATCTTTACCTATACTCATATATTTACTCGCTCGCCATGCATTTGCGCTATTCGAGCGCACCACTAGTAATATTACTGGTACATTTAACTAATAGATCCATATGGTGTGTGTGTGTGTGTGTGTGTGTTAGGTATGGTCCAGCCACTCAGGTGAGATGGCTTCAGGATCCTAAACCTGCGGACAAAGCAGCTGCTGCTGTTGCTAAGAGACCAGCCCCTACTCAACCTCCAAGGTTAGTGTATTGGTATATGGAATTAATGTTGAGTGAAGTAAGCACACTTGGAGGTAGTCACATTAATCCATACATAGAGGGGCGGAGCACAGGGGAAGGAACTTAATTGCATTCTTGAGATTCAATAAAACTATCGACTTCTGATCAATAACGTGTATATTTTTTAATGAAGCTCAGATTTTAAATATTAGACTAGATCACTCAAGACACAGGAGGGCGGGGCTCTTGTTATAAATGTTAGACTAGATCACTCAAGACACAGGAGGGCGGGGCTCTTGTTATAAATGTTAGACTAGATCACTCAAGACACAGGAGGGCGGGGCTCTTGTTATAAATGTTAGACTAGATCACTCAAGACACAGGAGGGCGGGGCTCTTGTTATAAATGTTAGACTAGATCACTCAAGACACAGGAGGGCGGGGCTCTAGTTGTAAATGTTAGACTAGACAATTGTTTTGTGTAATTTATATTTTGTAGTGAGGATGCCAAGAGGGTCAAGACTACCTGAACACGGACACACCTTACCCAATGTCAAACTCCTACTCATCACACTCACATTCCAATCATTTTGGCATGTACATGATTCATAACAACATTCCACAAAACAACAATTGAGAGACTTAGAGGCAGTAATGCCTGCCGTGTTCTGTGCTAACTTGTTATGGTGCAGTGAAAGATACTAAAGGGTAGTATAACTAACCCTTTACCACACTTGTGAACGTTTTCTCCAGTTGAATAGTAGAAATGAGTATGTCCCAAATGTTTAAGAAAGTAAAGCAAGTGAAACTTGTGTTATTACTCTTTTTGTTTTAAGAAACATATCAGCAAAATTTTCAATTCAACGTAACTTATAATTTGAAATATTGTGTGCATCATAAACAATGTAATTTATGATAATTATAAAAATAATACTAGTCCTGAGTGTAGCGCTGGATTCTGTCACATCTCAATCCACAATTCTATCACAAACAATACAATAATTCAAATGCTACTATAACAACAATAACTTACTGGAGCTGTCGCTGTATTTTATCTGCCACTTGTCTGCAATAGTCCACTTGAGACAATACAGTAACAAACTCCTTGAGAGCTGAGAGTCTAGATGATAAGACTTCACGAATGTCGTCCAAAAGCATCCTTGCTCTGTCTTCATCCAACAGGTCTTCACGCACACAAAGTTGTTTGAAGGTATAACGTGATATGAGTCCAATACTGTAGCAGTGATCAGCTACTGTCATAACACAAGGCATCACTGAGTGGACCAAGTCAGGATACGCATTCAGAAATACACTTAAGTCGTTGCTGCCTAATAATAAAACACTTTCAATTATTATAAATACTAACAATAACTTCACTTACTGTCAGACATCTCTACCTCATCTTTCTTCTCATTTTTCTAATACCAAATAAATGAGAGTTAGTCAATACAAGTTAGAATACATAGTTTATTACTACATACCTGTCCATACCAAATTAGATGTCTATTCTGAAGTGCAATTCCTTGTGAATTGTTGATACATGTCATGATTGAAGGAATGGACTCTACTTCATGAACTATCCCGAGATGATTCCCTCCTTCATGTGAACGGCAGTCAAAGGCAAACTGGTAGTCCATGGAGCTGTTGTAGTTCATTCTGGAACAAGCCTTCTTTAGAGTGCCCTCTATTTCTTGTTTTAGAGCAGTACATTCATGGTGAATGGAGTCTTGGCAAGTAGGATCACATGAAACTACGACTTCAAAATGTTTAGATCGAGACACAAATGTTACACGAATTAAATTGGATCCATACAAAAAGGTCACCATGTTGTTCCTGACACCTTCTCTAATAAAAGTTAAGGCCTTGTTAGATATGAGACAAGCCATAGCAGCAGGAAAGAGTCCCATAGGAGTATACCCACAACTGAAGTATATTAAGAGAGGTTCCACAAAGCATGATCTACATGATTCTTTGTGGAATAGGTCAAGTTCCTTTGCACTAGTGTTTTTTAACACGCAAGGCATAATGTATTCTTTCTCTTCCTCTAAGACAGAGTTAGTATCAAAAGATTTGACAGACACTATCTCAGCTATGATGTGAAGATATGCCAGCAAAGCTACTAGTTGCTCTGGTGGAATGACATCTCCTGAAATGTCAGCTGTAGCTGATTTTAAATCTTTCGTGGTGAATCGACCTGTCTTTCTGAATCTCTCGGCTGTAGCCTGACCTACGCTATCAAAGCTCATGGCTTTAAGAATGACACCAGTGATACTGTCATACACTACCTGGATGTCTATGATGACAAGGTCTTCCAAACCAGGCACCCTGGGGAAGTACATCAGAACACCGGCATGGTGGTGAAGAAACCACAGAGCTACTTTGGTCTCGTAGGGTGTCATATTGAAGGCATGGGACAAAGCTAAGCAGGTCTCTAGGCTGGCTGTCCTCACTTCTCTCATGCGAAGACACAAGCTGAACAGGAGCCACACGGCTGGAATTTTCAGCTTTTTAAAATGTTTCTCTATGGCATTCTCCAGTAGCTGATGCAAATGATGGATTTCTTCTGCTCCGCCTCCCATGTTGTCCAGAGAAACAACAAGCTTGTCTTCTGAGCAGAACTGAACTATGTCTTTTTTGTAGGAGTCAGTGTCTCGAATCACTTCTTGAAGCTGTGAGTCGACTGTAGCGATGACTTCCTCAGAAACCTTGTCTTTGTGAGTACCCACTATATACACTACTGACTTGGAGGACTCCAGTATCTCACCAATGGCTGAGTTGTCTGCTCCTGGTAGAGGTTGAAGATGGGTGGAGGAACTGAAACAAAATATACTGGCCAGAGTACGCAAAAGCATCTCTTGCAGAGTAAACTCAGATTTCTCTGGTGCAGTTGTCTCTCCTGAAGCTCTCTGATAAAAGACCCGATACTCTTCATCTAATTGGAACTCGTAGCTAAAGAACAGCAAGTAGAGGCCAGGTCCTATGGTGAGTGCTGGTAGCATGTCCATCAGCTCAGGCTGCCCTCCAGTGTCCTCCATTCTCAAGAAAGCCTTGAAAGAATGCTTCACATCTTCTGCAAACTGTGGTTGTTTGACCACTTTCTTGAATATGGCAGCTATTTCAGAATAATCTTGTGATGTCACCACCTCATCAGCTAGTTGGACAGGTGTAGGTGAGACTGGAGAAGATTCCTCACGCCTGGACTGCTGCTCACCTTGGGTAAAAGATTTCAATCTTGCCACCAATCTTGCCACCATTTTCTGCAAATATGAAGGTGGAGGTGGCTTTTCCATAGGATGAGACAGCTCTGTACTGCTAGCCTGACTGACCTCTGCCATGGTTGCACTACCTCTTGAAGCTTCAGAATTGCATTTAACATGTGGAGTGAATTCATGGGAATCAGCTGTAGCCTCAGAAGTGGTGGATTCAACCTCCAGACTATTTTTAAGACTGTGAAAGAGTGCAGATGCTTCCTCAATAAGATTCTGAACAATAGTCCAGTTTGTTGTCCTATCTCCTGTAGTTGGATCAGACAAGCCTTGGACTAGCATATTGGAACAACACTCAACTGTGCCTGTGCTGCCATGAATCTTTTTCTCTTCCATTGCTGACAGAAGATCTATGATCTCTTTCATAAGGCGACGAAGTGTGGTACTCTTGCCTTGTCGTGGAGGACCCAGGAACATAAACTTTATAGACAGAAGCTCCAGCACATCCTTGGAATCAATGAAGTGTTTGTATACATCTTCATATATGAAAACTCCTACACATAAATTGTATTCACATTGTAAAGTAGTGTTGCTAATAAACCACTTCAGCCAAGCAGATTAAACATGAATTACACAATGTTTAGACACAAAGTAGCATGTGAATACACAATATATACACAAGTGTAGCATTCTAACACTGCATATAGGCATATAGTAGGGTTTAAACACAATATACAGACCAAAACTAGTGTCTAAGTATATACCTATATCTAGTATTTATGTCTCAGTCTCTAACTCCATGTCCCAGTCTCTATCTCCATGTCCCAGTCTCTAACTCCATGTCCCAGTCTCTATCTCCACGTCCCAGTCTCTAACTCCACGTCCCAGTCTATATCTCCATGTCCCAGTCTCTAACTCCATGTCCCAGTCTCTAACTCCATGTCCCAGTCTCTATCTCCATGTCCCAGTCTCTAACTAAATCCCATGTCCCAGTCTCTAGTCCCATCTCTACGCATGTCCCATGTCTCTCTAACTGACTCCCGTGTCTCTACAGTCTCTAACCTCCTCATGTCCCAGTCTCTAACTCCATGTCCCAGTCTCTAACTCCATGTCCCAGTCTCTATCTCCATGTCCCAGTCTCTATCTCCATGTCCCAGTCTCTAACTCCATGTCCCAGTCTCTATCTCCATGTCCCAGTCTCTATCTCCATGTCCCAGTCTCTAACTCCATGTCCCAGTCTCTATCTCCATGTCCCAGTCTCTATCTCCACGTCCCAGTCTCTAACTCATGTCCCAGTCTCTAACTCATGTCCCAGTCTCTAACTCCATGCCCCAGTCTCTAAATTAATGTCCTAGTTTCCACCTTTATGCCTTAATATCTAACTTTGTGTATCAGTTACTCTTACCTCTCATGAATGCATCCATTTGCTTTCTCAGTTTTGTTAGTCCAATATTTTGTAAGACGTCTAGTAGTTGTTGCCATGTTGGATGACGTCGTTCACACCATGTGACAAGAAGCCTAGTCACGTAATACACAGGATCTCTCTGTGGGTCAATGTCTGGTAGTTCTACTCCAGTAGATTGTGCTAGTTGAGAGAGACTGTTGGCCAGGACAGACATAATCCGAATGCCCATCACTGCCTCTAGTCTGGACAGGACATTGGATGGGAACCGGTTGTCTGGTGAATAGGGAATCACTACACAACAATAACAATAATATTTCACAAATTATAGTATTCACACTCTGGTATGTCATGCCTGCAATACAGAGTGTGGGAGTTAGTTTTATGGCCTAAAGCTAAGCTAGTAGCAGCTGCTATCAGCATCACTTCCACTTTAGCATTGACATTCTTAGCTACAGACCAGTAAATTATATAACCTATTATATCATAGTTAAGTTGTCTATGAATTTACTTGATATAACAATTTGGATTTGGCCAGGCCATGTAGTATTAAAAATAGCTGTAGCTTATAATAATTATAAAGCAAAATATCATTATTTTTGCATCTGTCATCATTGGTGGTAGCTCATTTAGGACCTTTATATGGAGGTATGTTTAGTCCTTCAAAGTGCAGATGCACTTCTTTCTGCTTCAGCATTAGTAGCTGGCATTAACAAAACAAACTTGATCACTAAACTTTGTTGTGGGATGAGAAGGAAATACTGGTCAGTTTGGATGTTCTCCAAAACTAAAAGTTTCTGATGACTTGTAGCTTCATAGATGACATTACTGGCAAAAAATTATTTTTATGAATGTTCTTATGCTCACGTGCCTTCATCGGAAGAAGAATCACATGCATTTAAGTTTTATTTCTCACAGTGTCATTGGACAAAGTCATCACCCAAAAGTCATGGTAAATCTGTATATAAGAGATCTAAAACATTGGCCGGGCCATTAGTAACTCTATATTATTAAATAGCAAAGCTTTAGTTGTCCCTATAATTTACAACTAGAATATGCTTAAGAAAATAAGAATATTACCGCAGACAAGGGGTCTTTCTAAAGGAGGCCATTCCTCAGTTCACTAGCCTAGAGTTCAACCTGGGACGGGAGGAGGGGGGCGGGAAGCGTTAGAGGGGGCTTCTATTCAAATATAGTTATTTTAGAGTTCAATTAGGTGACTTTCTAGGGGGCTGCTATTTGAATGCACTAACCTGACAGAGTTTAAGTCAGGGTGATATCAAAAGGGGGGCTTCTATTTGTGTACACTAACCTGACAGAGTGCCTTTGTACACTCCTTTTCCATTAGCAATGACTAACTCTTCAGTAGACAATACTGCAGTAGATGTCCATCCAGTATCTCTCTGATGTGGTACATCCCCCTCACTGGTAGTGTCAATCCACGTTTCTGTCCTGTTGGAGTAACCTCTGATAGTAGAATATCTATCCATGCCAATCAGATTTGATGAGTGAGAGACAATAGTGTAGGTGTAAATAGATGTAGTTATCTCCCTCCATATTGATCGTGCTCTTTCCCATATTGGTACTAAAGTTGTCCTGTCAATACCAAGAGATGCTAAGAGAGACTCCAAACTACATGTAAACAAAATTTTTCTCTTGTATTCTCCTCCTGTGAAGTAGAAGTTGCCTTCATGAAATGTTGCTCGCATGTTCTTGCATGGAGTTGGCAGTGAGTCTGCAGTCGTCCAATGATCGTTGAATAGCACTTCCACTGCATTCAAGACCTTCTCATTTGAGCCCCACCCACCAGCCACTACCAGGACCTCTGGTGATCCTCCACTAACTGATGACGTGTTGCTGCGACTGGTAGGCATGGCAGGCAGCGATTTCTCCCAGACTAGACCAGTAGTACTAGTATACAGAGAGTTAGTAAGTTCGTTAATGTCTGGATTCCGATTCCATCCACCAACCAATACAAACTTAGACTGGTAAGTAGTTAGGGACGCGTAGTCATGAGGTGGAGTAATAGTAGTCCATGAGTGCAGGTCAGTAGAGATGTGAAGTCTACCATAATTATAATTATCCAGTACTACTACTGTATCTTGTAGTACTGCACAATGTGAAGGCTGAACGTAATTACTCCATGTATGACAGCGTTCCCAGTGAAGAAAGGCTAAAGGATGGAGGAGATCTCTCTAAATACAAATAAAGAAGTGAAACAATCAAACAAACATATATAACATTACTGATTGTCTTTTATATGAGACTTTATAACACTCAAACAACATTTGTACCAGACAGCAAATACAATATATTACATATAAAAAAAAAATACAAACACACAAACAATTCTATTCATTCATAAGCAAGGTCACTTCTTGAAATGTAAAAAAATATTTATAATTTATTGTGTTAATCGACTCTGAGATGTTGCCTTTGCTTTATTTAAGTTGCTGTAGGCTACTGATGTTTTCTGGATGTTGGAAACATTGCTGGCTTTGATGTTTCTACAATTTGAGATATAACTGCAGCTGGCAGATTACCTAACAATTTTTTTCCACTTTTTACGTAAACTATACCGAAATAGGTCAAAACTGTTTAAAATGCTTTCTTGTTCTACACCCGTTCTTAGAACAAAATTTACAACTTTTTATCCTACTGGACTCTAGAGAAATGCTAACACATGAGAATACATTCAAAACAAACAAAATACATGAACAACTATAAAAATGTACAAACATACAAATTCATTACACACTGTAAACACAAGAAAAACAACCACAACAATAAAAGCCACAACAATAACACCCACAACAATAAACACAATAACAATTTACATGTCATAAACACACTTCTGGAACAAACTAGATCTCAATGTAAGCTAGAGTAAAATAACTACCAACTATAGGGGCAAAAAATAGGGAAGTCACATGTGAGCATCCTCTCACAAAAATATGCCAACAATGGCCATTTAACTGCAAGTTAGGTGGGGTTAATGCCAGGTGGGAACTCCTACCGACTTAGATATGGGACACCTGGGTAGGTGGGAAAGGGGGCGCGCTACAAGGCGTCACTGAGGTTGAGGGGGAGAATAAGCAGGTTGACCTGCCTAGTGGTCAGTCTACCCTACCTGGAGCAAGCAACACAAGTGGGTGTAAATTGTAGAGTTTGCTAAATAGTCTCTAGGGTAAAATCCCACAAATGGCTTCAAAAGAGGCGGCTTCAGGTCCAGTGGTCCCACGCCAGCTGTCTCTGCTGAACTCGTGGAGACTATTAGGGCTGTGGTTGGAGAGCTACTTAGCAAGTGTAGAGACTCTGAAGGGGGGACCAGCTCCAGGGGAGCTGGACCAGCAGCTGCATCTGGTGCTGGAACATCCACAGCTCCCTCTGAAGGTGGGTAGACTAGGGCTGTGGTAGTAGACATCCCTGGCTGTCAGGGAGAGGGAGACTCTCCCTGGAGGCAGTTGATTGTTCCTTTGGGAACTAATCTGGGTGATTACTGGTTGGAAGGAGGGGGGGGGGGGAATAACGGTGGTGGTAGGTGGTGTGACCCCTATCTATTTGAGTTACCAGTTAGCAGTTATGTAACTGGTGGCTAGGAGGTAGGTGGTGTGACCCCTACCCATGTAATTAGCGAGTGGTCATTTTTAGCCCCCCTGAATTGCTCTAGGGGTGACCGTTGTTTTTTGTTTGTGGTTGACCTGCCTTGGTGTGTGTGTCACTGGTAGGTTCAACTCTGGGAGTGTTTGATGCCAGTAAAGTGAAGGACTTGGGCCTTCCTACAATTGGGACAGAGCCTGGCCCAGTGGGGCCAGGAGGCCGGGAGTCATCAAGTGCTTGTTCGTCTCGTGAGGTGGCTGGGCCCAGTAGTAGCCCATAGAAGTTTCAGTTGGGTGAGACCCTTCCTGTGGTTCCTTCCAGGCTGGTACGTCGAGTGTTGCGTGGCGACTATATCAACATGGCCGAGCTATCTAAAGAACATTTAGAGTTGGAGTTGAGATGCTCCTTGGAAGGGGAGGAGAGCAAGCCGACTCCCTCTCATAAGCTGCGTCCAGTCCCTGACCTCTTGACCTGGGTCCGGTCGTTCTGTCACTTTGCTGGCATAGTTGCAAAGCCCCACCCAGACAAGGCTGTGGACCTGTGGGGGCCTACTTGGCCATAATGTTGTCCGGGAAAGACCACGGGGACTGGTGGAGGACCTATGACAGCTGCTTTCGCCAGCAGTGGCCTTCACTGGAAAAAGCTGAATTTGGTCGGATGGACCATGCTTTATATACTTAGGCCATCCTGTCGGCTGGATGCCTGAAATCCACGCAACCTCCTCCCTCAGAGGGTACAAGTCTTCCTAAAGGGAAGAAGAGGAAATTAATGGTGTGTTTTGCTTGGAATGATGGGAGGGTGTGTGCTTCCACGCCATGCCGCTACCAACATGTGTGCTCTCGTTGCAGAGGAGATCATCAGAAGTCAGCATGCACTTCAGCTGGTGAGGGGCAGCCGTCACCGGCAGCTAGTCAGTGACTTCCATTGCTGAACCAAATTATACTTCAGTGGCTATGCCGAACTGTTATATTTGCAATGTATGTCTTATTTACTCTGCTCTGTATTGTACATACATGATTTGCTGGTTTCTATTCCTCGGGAAATTGGGTAAGGGTAATCATATTGGGTGGTATTCTAGGAGGTCGTATTACATGGGGCTGGTAATAATGGGAGTGGTTGCTAAACTTGGGAAACTTAGTGGGATAGGGTTAATTGTATGGGGTAGGGGAGTTAGACTGGGAGCAGTGAGAACCAGTCTGGACAGTCTCGTTTGTGACCTGGGAGCGGTGAGCACCAGGATGCTGTAGTAGGTGTCGGCTTGATGATGCCTCCCTTGTTTGTCAGCTGCAGTTTGGAATCTCCAATATCTGCCTTTAGACAAACTGTATGGGTCTATGTACCCTGTGTTATTCCATGTGGTTGTCTGTGTGGCGTAGGGACAGTTTGCAGCATGTACCGATACACTGCCGACCTGTTGACTCTGGCCAGCAGACGTGCAATGAGTTCTCCACCCAGTGTTGATGGGTGGAGCCACATCCAGTGCCCTATGGTGGAGAGCGAGTGGGATCAGTGTCTATCCAATCATCCCGACAAGGCTTACTCTGCCTATTTACTCCAGGGCATTCGTGAAGGTTTCCGCATTGGTTATTGCTATGGCATGTCGACTTGCAGAAGTGCAGTGACCAACATGCAGTCAGCCACTGTGCGCCCTGAAGTCATTAGTTCATTTCTGGAGGCGGAGCTTCATGCTGGCAGAGTGTTTGGCCCAGTCGATCTGGAGCTCGCCAACACAGTGCAAGTGAATAGGTTCGGTTTGGTTCCCAAGGGACACCAGCCCGGCAAATGGAGGCTCATTGTTGACCTGTCCTCACCAAAAGGAGGCAGTGTGAACGATGGGATTGAGCCGAGCCTGTGTAGGCTTCATTACACATCCGTGGATGAGGCTTGTGTGAAGGTTACAGCGAAAGGTCAAGGGGCTATGTTGGCCAAATTTGATGTTGAAGGAGCATTTAGAACTGTCTCGGTTCATCTGGATGACAGGTGGCTATTGGGAATGCAATGGGATGGTCACATCTATGTGGACAAGGTCCTACCGTTTGGGCTCAGGTCAGCGCCTAAGCTATATAATGCTATAGCAGATGCGTTGTTATGGATCTTGGAAAGATCTGATGAGGTTGAGGCGATCCATTACTTAGATGACTTCCTTCTTTTTGGTGCACCCGATTCCAGACAATGTGAACAGGCCTTAACTAAAGCTCTGTCTCGCTGCCAGGCCCTGGGTGTGCCTGTGGCTTCCAGGAAGACAGAGGGACCCAGCACTGTTCTCATTTTTCTGGGAGTTGAGCTGGATTCCAATACTATGACTGTGCGGCTTCCCGCTCCTAAGTTGGATCGACTCAGGCGGGAGATTCTCCGGTGGGAGGGTCGCAAATCTTGTACAAAGCGGGAGCTCCTGTCTATAATTGGGTTGCTCCAGCATGCTTGTTCCGTAATCAAGCCAGGGAGGTCTTTTCTGCGGCAGATGATCGAACTTTCAAAATGTGTTCACGAGCTGCATTATCGAGTGCGCTTGAATGCTGGTTGGAATGGTGCATGTCCTATGTCCAGCCTCGGACACCAAAAACCCCAGGTGACACTCACCTCAGATGCCTCTGGGTCTTGGGGTTGTGGGGCATCCACGTCTAATGGTGAGTGGTTTCAGCTGCAGTGGCCAGGCAGTTGGGATGGGATCCACATCACAGCCAAAGAGTTACTTCCCATAGTTGTGGGAGCAGCTGTATGGGGCAGTGTGTGGGAAGGTAGCACTGTGCTGTGCCTTTGTGACAATGCCGCAGTCGTGGCCATTGTTAACTCTGGCCGGAGTAAAATGGACAGAGCGATGCATCTTATGCGATGCTTGTCATTCTTCTTGGCCAGGTGGGGGATATCCTTAGTTTGCAGACATGTCCCAGGCTCACTGAATGGGGCAGCCGATGCTTTATCTCAAAATGCTTTTCCATCTTTCCAGAGGCTCGTCCCAGGTGCCAGCATAACGCCTACTGTGATTCCCGACAATCTCCTACAGTGCCTAGTTCTGGGAACGCCAGACTGGACCAAACTCGACTGGATCGCTGCTACAGATGTTACCATTACTCAGATCAGAGGGTAATTTTGTATTTGTTTGCTAAAATTAATAGTCAACATCTACTATACTGTTTTGCATGAACTAAGCTAAAATATAAATTATGTAATAACAATACTGTAGTACTTTTATGTTACTAAACTATATTTGTGCTCAAGCACCACTAGTCGGCGAGCGAGCGAGACACTTACAGGGGTAACACAATCGAAAATCGGGGATGTTTGTTTATTTATTTAGATATATGTATGGACGTATGTATGTCATTTTGTACTTTGACCCTCGCGTTTTTGTGTTAGTTATGTGGTCGACCCCGTCCCAAATTGCACTAAACAGAATCCTCTTTTTTATCGATCAGTCCCCGTATCACCCCTAGAACTTGAAATTGTTTACCGTTTGATCTTTTGTCGGGTGCAGTTCAAACTTGAAAAACGTAAGGGACTTCCATTTCTATTCGAGTTAGTGGGTGGTAGTCAATGCGCTCTTTGTCATGGTTATAAGCCGTGCGCAAACAGTATTTACTTGAAAATCATTGCCCACTAACCTACTGCGAAGGTAAGTCTGTGTAGGTGCATGTCCAGTTGTGTCAAAGCATTGTGTGTTACAACCACTACTTAGCTAAAGAATAGCACAAAGAAAACTTTTAAATAACGTGTATTGTTTTGTTGTTGTTTTTTCTTTCCAAGCAGTTGCAGAGAGTTGTTACTATGGCACTGAAATCCCTTTACCCTGTATGCTAAATTAAAAAAAAAAAAACTGGACCATATTTTCCGTAAGCTTCAGTGTTAGAAGTCAAATCATCATCATAAAAATCGATAGTCTTTAGGCTCGCTCGCCATTTTGCTCAAGCTCATCACTATATTATGCTAAGGAAGCGACTCTACTTCTCGAGGATTCGAGGTAGTCGCAATTCCATATTTTGTTAGCTAATATGCAAATTAACTCCTTGGCCTTTCTTTTTGTAGCTAAGAGCTTGTCACAGTGACTGGTAAATTCAAATAGTCAGATTGGCTCAAATTTGGTACTACAAAAGTTACCACTGCTCAAGAAATGAGGTAAGAAAGTAATTTTGTATTGTGTGCTAAATTGATGTCTTTTGTTTTTGTAAGTGAGAGCTTGTTGTCAAGAATTCAAGGTAATTCAGATGGTCAAAGTAACTTCAATTTGATACTACAGAAGTTATCAATACTCAAGAATGATGTAAGTAGTAATTCCATATTGTTTGGCTAAAATAAAATAATAACACTGGTTTATTTTAATTCGTAGCTGAGAGCTTGTTCAAGAGTTACTGGTGATTGAGATTATCAGAATGGCAGATGTTTGATACTACAAAAGTTTACCATTAATCAGGTAAGAGAGTGATTTTGTATTTGTGTGCTGAAATCAAATGTCATAACTGCTATTATAGTGTTTGCATGAAGTAAGCTAAAAATAGGAACATTTTATGTTACCTAACTATCAGGCTCGCTCGCCATTTGTGCTCAAGCACACCACTAGTTTATATATATATGTGGACGTACGCATGTCATTTGTACTTTGACCCTCGCATATATTTGTGTTTTCTCGGTGTTTGACCCGTTCCAAACTTCACTAAGCAGAATCCTCTGGTTTATTGATCATTACCCATATTATTTTGAAAGTTGAATTGTTTACCGCCTCATTTAAATGCAATGCGTGCGTTACAGCTACTAAGTAGTGGCTGTAACGCACAATATTTTTACACAACTGGGCATACCTACACAAGACTTACCTTCGTGGTTAGTCTAGTGGACAGTAAATTTTCAAGTAAATACCATGTGTACGGCTTATAACCACGACAAAGAGCGCATTAACTTACTCGAATAAAAAATGGAACTGCGGTAAGTTTTCAAATTATAACTGCACCCGCTAAGGAATTCAAAGCAGTAAACAATTCAATTTCTAGGATGATACAGGTAATGATCGATAAACCAGAGGATTCTGTTTAGTGAAATTTGGGACGGGTTCAAACACCGAGCTAACACAAAAATATGCGAGGGTCAAAGTACAAATGACATTTGTATGTCCACACATATACAGATATCCCAGATTCTCAATTTGACCCCCACTGTATAGTGTGTTTGAGCACATATGACGAGCAAGCTTCCATAGTTAGGTTATATAAACTACAGTACTGTTATATTAACTTCTAACACTCCAGCTACTAAAAACAATCGAGTTTTTAAATTACGTTTATACGGTAAAGGGGTTCGACGTTGTTTGACTTAAAAATAAGGAAGTACCGCACAGGTTTGGACCTAAGTCTAAATTAACACATGTTTACTGCTGTAGTAGCCGAAAAACCTGTGTAAAGGCAGCTAATATATTATTTGTAGTTAAACGTTTACTTTGTGCAATTCTTTAGCTAAGGAGTAGCTGTAACACTCTACACTTTCACACAAAACACGTACTTGTTCACTGGATATACCAACATAATACTTACTTCATGACTTTGACTACTATAAAATGGATTACAAGTAAGAACAATAATGTTGTACAGGGCTACAACTATGACAAACAGCACATTAGCCTAGATAACTTACCACCGCCACTCATTCAAATAGAAAATGAACACTGCTAATTCTGTACTAGCGCCACCTGCTGGTGTTGTTGGAACTATACTCACTTGTGAGTAATTGTCGCACAGGTAACTTAACTCTACCTTAACGGGACACGATTCTAACGGTCATGCACCGCACAAAAGGATTCCCTTTAGTGGAGTATGGGACAGGTTCGACCACCAAGCTAACAAAAAAACATGATGACACACGTACATCCAAACAGATATATAAATAAATAAATATCCTCGCTTCTCAATTTGTCACTCCTGTATAGTGTCTCATTCACCCACATATTAATTGTAGTTAAGCCCCTGCATTAATATTTATTTAGTTATAATAGTATGCTCCCACTGACACAAAACTAGAAATATTTAAGTGCTAGGCAACAAGTGAATGAAGCATCAGTGATCTGCAACTAGTCAGCTAGAGAAACAAACACTGGATCTAGTAATCAGCTAGAGAAACAAACACTGGATCTAGTAATCAGCTAGAGAAACAAACACTGGATCTAGTAATCAGCTAGAAACACAAACACTGGATCTAGTAATCAGCTAGAGAAACAAACACTGGATCTAGTAATCAGCTAGAAACACAAACACTGGATCTAGTAATCAGCTAGAGAAACAAACACTGGATCTAGTAATCAGCTAGAGAAACAAACACTGGATCTAGTAATCAGCTAGAGAAACAAACACTGGATCTAGTAATCAGCTAGAGAACAAACACTAGATCTAGTAATCAGCTAGAGAAACAAACACTGGATCTAGTAATCAGCTAGAGAAACAAACACTGGATCTAGTAATCACCTAGAGAAACAAACACTGGATCTAGTAATCAACTAGAGAAACAAACACTGGATCTAGTAATCAGCTAGAGAAACAAACACTGGATCTAGTAATCAGCTAGAGAAACAAACACTGGATCTAGTAATCAGCTAGAGAAACAAACACTGGATCTAGTAATCAGCTAGAGAAACAAACACTGGATCTAGTAATCAGCTAGAGAAACAAACACTGGATCTAGTAATCAGCTAGAAAAACAAACACTGGATCTAGTAATCAGCTAGAAAAACAAACACTGGATCCAGTAATCAGCTAGAAAAACAAACACTGGATCTAAATCAGCTAGAAACACTGGATCTAGTAATCAGCTAGAAACACAAACACTGGATCTAGTAATCAGCTAGAAACACAAACACTGGATCTAGTAATCAGTTAGAAAAACAAACACTGGATCTAGTAATCAGTTAGAAAAACAAATACTGGATCTAGTAATCAGCTAGAAAAACAAACACTGGATCTAGTAATCAGCTAGAAACACAAACACTGGATCTAGTAATCAGCTAGAAAAACAAACACTGGATATAGTAATCAGCTAGAGAAACAAACACTGGATATAGTAATCAGCTAGAGAAACAAACACTGGATCTAGTAATCAGCTAGAAAAACAAACACTGGATCTAGTAATCAGCTAGAGAAACAAACACTGGATCTAGTAATCAGCTAGAGAAACAAACACTGGATCTAGTAATCAGCTAGAGAAACAAACACTGGATCTAGTAATCAGCTAGAGAAACAAACACTGGATCTAGTAATCAGCTTGAAAAACAAACACTGGATCTAGTAATCAGCTAGAAAAACAAACACTGGATCTAGTAATCAGCTAGAGAAACAAACACTGGATCTAGTAATCAGCTAGAGAAACAAACACTGGATCTAGTAATCAGCTAGAGAAACAAACACTGGATCTAGTAATCAGCTAGAAAAACAAACACTGGATCTAGTAATCAGCTAGAGAAACAAACACTGGATCTAGTAATCAGCTAGAGAAACAAACACTGGATCTAGTAATCAGCTAGAAAAACAAACACTGGATCTAGTAATCAGCTAGAGAAACAAACACTGGATCTAGTAATCAGCTAGAGAAACAAACACTGGATCTAGTAAAAACAAACACTGGATCTAGTAATCAGCTAGAAAAACAAACATGGATCTAGTAAAAACAAACACTGGATCTAGCAATCAGCTAGTCTCGGGAGCCAGACCCTTTTCTTACCCCACCGCGCGGTGAAGGAAAGGGTCTGGTCACCATCCATATAACATTTCGTTCTACTGGAATGTAATTAATGTATTTGTTTACTTCCTGTTAGGATGCCGCGGTTAACTTTAAAGAGTTCCGCTAAATTGGCTTTTGCAGAAGTTTGTTAAAAGATGGATAAACCAGCATTGAGGTCATCAAAAAGTAGAGACTGCAATATAAAAAGGCATGCTAGCTCTAAGAAAAGTCCTGAATATAGAGCAAAGAAACTTCTTTAAGACTGTTAGAATAGAGACAAATAATCCCTTTCCTTTATAAAATTATTCTTTCATTAATTTATTTGTAGCTAGCTAGCCCAGCAGTAGCATCCTGCATTTCCTTTCATCATCACCATATGTCCCAAAACTTAGTTACACTCATCAGCAGATCACTATAATGTCTCTAAACTTTCACTATTAGAAGTGGGAAGCTGGGCACCACGCCAAGGAAGAGCTGGTACTCGAATTTCTATAAGCTAAGGCCTTTTCACCTTCAGAACTTCAGCCGCGCAATTCTATCTACATACACCAGTGGTTGCCTGTTAAGTTGCTCTCAACCGGATGTAAACAAACCGCACCCCATATGCTATACACGCTAAAGTATTGTTCCCCATGAATCATGGAATGGAACGAAACGTTGGTGACCAGACTCTTTCCTTCATCGCGCGGTCGGTAAAGGGTCTGGCTCGCGCTCGCGCTAGCAATCAGCTAGATAAATAAACACTGGATCAGTAATCAGCTAGAGAAACAAAAAACTGGATCTAGTAATCAGCTAGAGAAACAAACACTGGATCTAGTAATCAGCAAACAAACACTGGATCTAATGTAGCTGAGCGCTTACCTCCTCATGAACTTGTGGCCGACTTTCTGCCATTGTGTTGTCAACTGAGAAAACACAGACTTCAAAAATTTGGAGCGTTCCCCAACTTAGCGGTAGTCTCCTCAACCAGCCAGCCTTTATTCTCCTCGCCTCAGGCCCGGTTAGCGAGAGGTTTGGACTAGATTTTTTTTTTCAATCACCTGATGATCAGACCCACCCGCTTCAGGAATGTTGCATCCTGATGGGCATGCGCAGTCGTTAGCCACGCGCCGCGTCTGGTTTCAGTTGGCAGCAGAGTAAGGAGTACCAAGTCCAGTGAGTCGTGTGTCGCATCATTCCGGTCAACGACGATGGCAGAGAGAGATCCCCACGAGGTCGAGGGCACAGCTTCCCAGAAGGAAGGCCCAGGGTCGAAAGAGAAGTACTGAGAGACGCTGTGAGGGAAGTGCTATTAGAGATTCCAGGGTTCAGAGCCCTAGCTGAGCGGGGCATAGCTGAAGGGGTAATGAGTGACCCCCCCTCTAGCGCAGGGACGGACAGAGCAATGGTGGGAGGTTCTGAGACCCTAGCTACTGCAGTTGCGCCTGGGGGCAGTGGCAGTTCATCAGCGGAGGAACGCCCCCCAGGTAAGACAGCGTAGGTGCAAAAAAAAAAAAAATTTTTAATAAATAAATAAATTAAAAAAATTGTCTTTTCTCCCCAATTGGGGATGACTGGGAGCCAGCTGGCACCCAAGTACTATCAGAGCATTGGGGGGGGGGGGGGGGGGGGCTAAATTTTTTGGTCTCTTGGGGTTTCATTCCTTTTTTTTTTTAGAAAATGGGAACTGGATGCTTTAAAAAAAAAGAAGGGGGAGGGGCGGCAGAGTAGGTGATGAATAGATACCTGTTGTGCAGTAGCAGGGCAGCTGTTCGGGAGTCGTAAGTTCCCGAGCTCGTTTGGGGTTAGCCTCTCTCTCAGGAAAAAGAAAGAAAAGGCCAAGGTTCGAAGGACCAGGCTGATAAGATCCTAATGGCCTTGGGAATGTCACAGAGCGCAGCCGCTGTCGCCGAGGCAATTGCAGCCTTGTACTATAACCCCTAAAGTGGCAAACTCCCCTAAGATGGTCAGAGGTTTAGGCTTTAAACTTATCAACAACTTATATAATATTACAAGACATTAAATGCTGGGCGCCTGAGCAACCCTGCAGTGGTTCTGCTGTGGTAGAATGTGCGTATGAATATTGTGAGAAGTAAATGAGTATGAATAGATCATGAATAATGTTAAGTCCATAAATGGCAATGTTTAATGCTAGGCTAGAGTTCAATGTGATAAATGAGTTTGCTGAGCTTGGGATGCTCCTTGTTCAGTCCGTGCAGGGAAACCTGAACATACTGGGGGGGGGGCGAATAAGTCGACACGTCGCAGAATCTGTAGGTCATCCTTCTTGGTCCGTCGAATCTTCGCTGAGGAGCGGAATGACGAGATGTGTAGATCTCTTGACTGTCTTTTTTCCACAGAGAAGTTCCACTACCTGAACGACTCCGTCGTCTCCAGGGAAGGTGTTGGTGATCCTGGCCAAGGGCCAGTGTCTGTATCCCAGAGAGTCCTCCTTGAGGAGTACGACGTCATTCGTCCGAAATGTGTGTTGTGGAGAGGTCCACTTCTGTCTGGTCTGGAGAGAGTGGAGGTAGTGTTCCTTCCAGGCTGCCCAAAGATCGTTGGTGAGTCTCTGTGTGAGCTGCCATCTCCTAAGTGAGGATAACTTGACTTTGGATGAAACATCGGTTGGGAGTGCCTTGATGGGTCGTCCCACTAAGAAGTGGCCCGGGGTGAGCGCTAAGTTTTCTGGATCCGTGGAATCAATCGGGACGAGAGGTCTGGAGTTGAGGATGCCTTCTATCTCAATCAGGATGGAGGAGAGTTCTTCTGTCCTGAGTTGATGAGGCTGGACGAGCTTCCTGAGTAGAAGTTTCATCTGTTTTACTGCCGCTTCCCATAAGCCACCCATGTGAGGTGTTCTGGGAGGAGAGAAATGCCATGTCACTCCATTCTGAGCGGTGAAATGTGACAGCGAGGTCTTCGAGCGCTTGAGCAGCTCTTGGATCTGCAGGAGTTCTCCGTTGGCTCCAATGAAGTTGGAACCGTTGTCTGAGTACATAGCAGCCGGACATCCGCGCCTGGAGCAGAACCTCCTTAGAGCGGACAGAAACTCATCGGTGGAGAGGCTGAGGCAGAGCTCAATGTGTACCGCCTTGGTGGCCATGCATATGAAAATGCAGGCGTAGTTCTTCACTCGAACTGGCTTCCTGGTGTATCCCTGCTTAGTGACGAAGGGTCCAGCAAAGTCGACACCGGTGTTGAGGAAAGGAGCTGATGGAGTAGTTCGGACTAAGGGCAGCAGTCCCATGGGTTGAGTGGTGCCTTGTTGGTATGCTCTCTGGCATTTGGGACAGCGTCTGCTCAGGCCCTTCAGGTAGTTCCTGATCCCGGGGATATGATAAGTCTCCTTCAGTCACGATGGCCAGCAAGGTGTTTGTGCCTGGATGAAGGTATCTCTGATGCAGAGAGGAGAGCAAGAGTCTAGTGAAGTTAGACTGAATAGAGAGAGGAATGATTTTCTTGTTGCAAGAGGGGTTGTGTGGGTCTCTCACTCTAGTTGAGATGAGGAGAACACCGCTGTTGTTGAGGGAGAAGTCGAACTTCTTGAGGATGTGTCCTTTCGGAAGTTGTTTGTTCTTCTTGATGGCTTGGAACACTTGAGGATACGATTCCTGTTGGTCCATGGAGATGAGGTGATCGATGGTCGATTGGCACTCCTGTGCTTTGAGTGTAGGAGTCTTGTTCCTCAATTCTGGTGGAATTCTCAAGTTGTGCAGGTATCTCCTGCACCAAGAGAGTATTCTGACCATATGGTCGAAGTTGGAGAAGTTCTGCCATGGTCTGTCTTGAGGCTCCGGCACTGCTGTGAGAGTCACTGTCTTGACCTCTGGTATGACGTCTGGCAGATTGAACTGAGGTGGTGGCCACTCTGACTGAGGAAGGTTGATCCATGGAGGTCCGCTCCACCAGAGGCTGGCATTGAGTAAGGCGTTCGCTAGCATGCCTCGACTTAGCATGTCTGCAGGGTTGAAGGCTGAAGAGACGTGGCTCCATCTAGCGTTAGGGATGAGTTGTTGAATCTGCTTGACACGGTTTCCGACAAACGTGTTGAGCGAAGCTGGGGACTTTCGAAGCCAACAGAGCACGATGGACGAGTCGGTCCATGCTGTCATGGCGTCTATGTTTAGCTGTAGAGAGCAGTACTTGAGCAATTTAGCTAGGAGGTAGGCAGCCGTAAGCTCTGCTCTTGGAATAGTGAGTCCCTTGAGAGGCAGAACTCTGGCTTTCGATAAGACGATGGAAGTGGTAGAAGAGTTGTCAGCAAGCATCTGCTGTAAATAGACCACGGCTCCGTAGGCTTCTTGGGAGGCGTCTGAGAATCCGTGGAGGTGATGAGATATGACTTTGGCTTTGTGGGTCGAATATCGACGATGTACCAAGTGTTGCGAGATGAGATCAAGTTGAGAGATCCATGCTTGCCATGACTCCTGGATTGAGGGTGGCGCAGGTTCGTCCCATCCGACCTTGAGCTCCCAAAGTCTCCTGAGGATGATCTTCCCCGAGACTGTGAATGGCGAGTACAATCCCAGGAGGTCGTAGACTTTGCCCAGATTGGAAGCGATGTTGCGTTTTGTGAACTCGGTGTCCGTCTGAACTGCAGGTGTAGAGACTGATAGGCTGTCTTCTGAGACGTTCCAGTGCAATCCCAGAGCTTTAAGTGGTTTATCGGATGAGGAGATGAGTAGGTCTGCCGTTTCCACGATTTCTGGAGGTATGGTGGACCTGAAGTCATCACTGCTTGAACGCCACTTCCTGAGAGTCATGCCCGCTAGCTTGAGCAGATCACAGAGCTGTTTGCGAATGTGAGCAGCTTCCTCCACCGTCTCCGCTCCAGCTAAGTAGTCGTCCACGTAGAATGACTTGAGAATGGCTTTGCTTGCGTCGGTGTGTGAGGAGGAGTGTTGTTCAGCAAGGTGACGGATGACTTGTGTCGCCAAGTATGGAGAAGATCTTACTCCAAAGGTGAGCCTTTTCATCCTCAAGTCCTTGAGCTGGCCTTGCTCGTCTCTTAAGAGGAATCGATGGGTGTCGCGTTCATCATGGTGAAGCTTGACTTCTCGAAACATCTTGCTGATGTCCGCGGAGAAGCCAATGGTGTGTTTACGGAAGTTCAGTAGTATGTCCGTGAGTTGAGGGTACACTGTAAAAGTTATAGCGTGAAAACCCACCAAATTCACACCAAACTGGTGGGTGAATGCCCACCACCTATGCATAGTGTGTCCTTCACACTTTCTTCCTAGTGTGAATGCACACTTAGTGTGAAATTCACACTCAATGGAATAGCATGGACCCTTTACCGAACATTAATTATATTCATATGCAGGCAAAAACCAATGCTATTATCATTGTAATCTACCTTATAAATGTTTTGTACACTTGTGTGCTAGATAAGAGAATTGACTAAGATTTTAGTCGTCTGATTAATGAGATCTGGGATTATACCAATCTCTTTTTGGAAAAAAAATGTTGATATGTGTTACTAGAATCAATGTAACTTAAAATAATTCAGCATTAATGTAAGTATGAGTTCATAGTGATTGTGGTGAGAATTCACACTAAATTTGGTGTGTACTTCACACCCAAACGATGAGGTGTGCGCATCACACCATATTTTGGTGTGACTATTGTTACAAGTGATTCACGCTTAATTTGGTGTGAACTACACACCTTTTGGTTTACAGTGTAGAAATTGGGGCCTTGCATCAGAGTGTCGTTCAGCGACAATCCATTGCTGGTGGGTGCAGAGGCGTCAAATACGGGTCTGACTTTGGTAGTCGTTGAAGAGGCCTTGAACACGCCATGTACAGGCATGTAATAGTGAGGTGCGTCTCGATCAGAGTCAAGTACTTCTTCTGCATGGTCCAACTGTTGATATTCTTCCAGTGCAGCTTGAAATTCTGGTAGCTTTCCCTTCTTCATCAGAGACTTCTCATTTTGGTTGGCGCGTCGAACTGCTAGGTTTCGAGATGCACCCAGAGTGGGGTTTTGAGGAATCCGAGGAAGGCGTACGATGTACCTCCCATCTTCATCCCGGCTGTGAGTATCAGGGAAGTGTTGTGTGACCTCCTCGTCCTCGATAGAGAGATGCGTGGATTCTGGCGTACGGTCCAATTTCCAGAGACGGGATAAGTCGTCCTTGAGGTTGTCTTCCGAAGTCTGGATTTGGAGAACAGACGAGTTCTTGGGATTAGACTCCAGAGGTCCTGTGACCGTCCAACTGAAGAGGGTAGGCTGAGCGGCGACTTCTGACTCCAAACCTGTCGTGAGCGATCCGACGATGCACTTGGGGTAATCGAGTCCTCCGAGCAAAACATCTAGCTTCCCCCCAAACTGAGGGTCAGCCAAGGGCAGGCCTTGCAAGTGTGGTTCGGCCTTAATTTGCTCAATGCTCTTGGGAGATGGGACCTCCGGCAAGCTCTTGACTACTTGAAGCTTGGTTGTTATCGACTTGTCTGGATACAGGATGGACTTCAGGGTGACTTCGACGAAGTGACGGCTGACTCCCCCTCCACAGGCACCTGTGATGTTCAAGCGCCTGGGGTATCGTTTAAGCTTGAGCTGTGTGGCTACTGTCTCCGTGACGAGGGATGATGAAGCGCCTGTGTCGAAAGCCATCCTTATGTCGCTCTCTCTGTCTACTTGCACTGCCTTAGCTATGGCTGTGTGGAGAAAGGAGATCTTGGGAGGTTCATGTGAAGAGGTAGTAGAGGTGTTGTCGACTTCTCCGATGGCCATGAGGTCGTGAGCGGTCTTGCTGGCGGAAGGAGCGACTGAAGTAGTTGCCTTACTGGAGGCTTGCTTAGATGGTCGATGCAAGATAGTGTGATGTTTGCTGTCACACTCCCTGCAGGTGTAGGATGAGGTACAGTTGTGAGTAGAGTGTTTGAGGGAGAGGCAGTTTGTGCATCCCTGCTTGTCTTTGATGACCTTAAACCGCCTGTCGACATCGTAGCCCAGGAATACAGGACACTTGAAGAGGCGATGTTGTTCTTTAAAGAGTGAGCATTCCATGGAGTTGCTCTTGGTGACTCGATGAGTAGGTTTCCTTTGAGACATGGTTGTAGATCCAGCGTTGACTTCTTGTGTGACAGATGGTAGGTTGCCCTCCAGAGGTTCCACGAACACGTCGATGTCCTTGAGAGTGGGAACGTCCGTCGCAGCCTTGAAGTGTTTCGTCCACTCCTCTCTTAGCCTGTTGTCGAATTGAGAAAGTGCTAGGGCGGCTATCATCTGGGAAGCCTCAGTGCACTTCAACTCCTCCATGGCTTGGAGAGGGAGTACGTAGTTTTGCCTGTACTTAGTGAATCCTGCTTGATCGAAGGAGATTCGGTCTTGAGAAGTCACCTTCTGAACGAGGTGAGGGAAGACTCTCTTGGCTGAGCCGTAGCGATACCTGAGAGCCCTGAGAGTGTTGGTGTAGCCCAATTCCGAGGTTGCGTGTGATTTAACTATCTGCTCGGCTTCACCTCCCTGCATGGCTTTGAGGAGAAAGCAGACCTTCTCACGCTCGGAGTAGACGTCTCCAGCTCTGTCGAGAGCAAAGGTGAATAGTTCGCAGAAGTGGTGCCAGTCCAGGGGATGGCCCGAGAAAGTGGGTAAGTCTAATCTGAGCTTGGTCCCCCCCGGTAGCATAGGTCTTTCAGTGATGGAGGTTTCGTGTTCCATGTGTTCCCGTCTCTCGCGTCTCTTGGCACGACCTTCTTTGCGAGCCATAGAGAGATCAGCGAGCAGGTCTCGGCAGCGCTGTCTGAAGTCCTCGACGATCGGAGAAGACGTTGAAGAGCTGTCATCGAGAAAGGTAGTAACTCGGCGATCGAGCCTAGCAAAATCCTTCTCGAAGTCTCCGTCTGCGGGGTCGTAGCTTTCCTTGAGGACTTCAACTCTGTCCTGTATGGATGAGGCTTCCAGGCACTGGGAGAGTATTCTTTTGAGCTTGTTTACTCTGAGTATTAGCTCGGTGTGGACGTCGTTGGTCTCATTGCCTTGGTCGATTTCTCTGGTCCAGGCTTCTTCATCACCTTCTAGAAGCTCTTCCAGCCCAGTTTGTAGAGCCTCGTAGCGTTTTTTCTCCCTTGTCAGATCTTCTTTGAGCTGGTCCAATGTAGCAGCTTGGAGCTCGGTCCAGTCGGCTGCTTCCAGGTCAGCGAGCTTGTTAGCTAGTCTTGTCAGACGTCCCTTGCGGGCAGAACGTCTGAGCTTGACTGTCTCTATGTCTTGTAAATCTTCCATGAGTAGATGATGTGACACGAGTAGTTGAAAAGAAGAGTAGATCGATGATGAGCGAGTAGAGCATATAGGATTGACTGCTGGAAGCTTGAGTTGCTTTATCCAACAGTCTGAGTGAAGTGAAGAGATGGTGATGTCTGAAGGTAGCCGATAGCTATTAGAACTATACTCGACTAGCAACAACAAACGATCGAACAATAGGGTGGCAGCAACTTAGCCGTAGTATAGCTTTCGATAACCCAGCAGAGCTAAAAGCACTGGTCTTCTTACACAGAGTTAGATATCCGGCTCGAAGGACCAATGTTCGGGAGTCGTAAATTCCCGAGCTCGTTTGGGGTTAGCCTCTCTCTCAGGAAAAAGAAAGAAAAGGCCAAGGTTCGAAGGACCAGGCTGATAAGATCCTAATGGCCTTGGGAATGTCACAGAGCGCAGCCGCTGTCACCGAGGCAATTGCAGCCTTGTACTATAACCCCTAAAGTGGCAAACTCCCCTAAGATGGTCAGAGGTTTAGGCTTTAAACTTATCAACAACTTATACAATATTACAAGACATTAAATGCTGGGCCCTGAGCAACCCTGCAGTGGTTCTGCTGTGGTAGAATGTGCGTATGAATATTGTGAGAAGTAAATGAGTATGAATAGATCATGAATAATGTTAAGTCCATAAATGGCAATGTTTAATGCTAGGCTAGAGTTCAATGTGATGAATGAGTTTGCTGAGCTTGGGATGCTCCTTGTTCAGTCC
>WLWD01001443.1_pt1 | contig 30275 bp, 14 predicted proteins | sample 6712731 | NCBI WGS metagenome assembly WLWD01 (sample SAMN12718690, study PRJNA576275) | sponge metagenome | isolation source: marine sponge | host: Mycale hentscheli | place: New Zealand: South Island, Marlborough, Capsize Point | collected 2014-11-01
TAATACAGACATGCAATAATCACAATCCAACAAAAGATAATCAACAGTAAAATAATCACAAAAAGAAAAAAAAACAAAGACGTAATGTTCGATAGACATGTCGTACAAACGTCACTTGTACTTAGAGATAGTCTTCATTTACTTCTTGAAATCACTTCATTGTAATCGTTACAGCCTGACAAAAAGAGAAAACATTAATAAAATGCAACAAAAACATATATCCCAGTTACATACCTGTAGCTCTTATGAACAAGACAGTGGTGCTTCACATGGCTGTGTTCAAACATCTAGCATAGTACATCCTCCAACACGTGCTCATAGTTCCTCAACTCCACCAATTAGTGTCCATCTAAGAACATGCACACACATCCAAATACAAATTTGTAAATCTCTTGCTGCCGCTAAGCGGTCATGCACACCTGGCAGACCCAGGATGCCTGTGCACTAAGCAGGCACTGTGAGCCATGCAAGCAAAGCTCCTGGAGCCAGGCTAGGAACTCGCAGGAGAATAGGCCTTTCCTCATAGCAAGTGGCGTGGCCACCCAAAGACCCACCTGGACCATTGCTGTTTCATGAGAAAGGCCTTGAATTTGAACCCCAGCAAATGCCAGGTACCCAATCACAGCTGGGTGGACTGGCTGGAGGCATATGGAAAACCAAATGGAAAATTGCCAGAGTGGGGCTTGAACTTGGCCCTGAGCCAAGGACACAACACACACACAACCACACACACACACACCTTGAACCGTGCCACCCTCAAAGGGTGATGCTCCTCTGCTAAGCAGATTGACAGTTGCATAGTGGTTAATCATTTTCTTGGTCTTGTTGTAGCACATCTGTGTCTAGCTATATCTTGGCCCCTTCTAAATGACCGACTACATCTATTGCAGGTAAAGGGTAAGAGAGTAGGGACACACACACACACACACACAAGTAAGTGGGTTCAATGCAGGATATAACTAGTACTAGTTTCCCATTCACATTTTCCAAGCCACCGACCCAGCCTTCATCAAAAGTGACAGAACTAAAAAAATATTGCATTTTGAATTTATTACAAATGCGCAATAGATGGACAAAAGCTATTCACAGTGGAGCTGTTGTTGGGTCAAGGTGATATCAGTTTATGCTCATGTGCTTCAAATAGCTATGCTAATGTTACGTCTGATATAGCTGTTCTCCAATAAAACTTGTGTAGCCAGAGGGTTGTGAGAGTAGTACTAACCCATGGAGATGAAATGGACATCAGGACCATTATCAACGACCATGAAAAAATTTTTTTTTTCAGTGATGGTTGCATGAGAAACTAGTAACTTTGTGCGGCCGTATCAAGGTTTTAGCTCACCTAGACAAACTCTTTACCCGCTGCTATACTGGGAAGGGGTCTGGTGGTATTAGTATTCAAAAGGAATGTAATTAGTCCTTTACCAGGATGCTCCATAATTAAAATCTAACTGAACATAAAAGTATCACACTTGGGTTTTTGGCTAAAAGCACATTACTGCCGTATTTAGATATGGCTTTTAGAATTCAGGAAAATGCCAATCATCTATGGAGACTCAGTGTAAGCATTCAAAACCTTTTCCTTACCCTGTTGGTAGTATTATCTCTACCACTTACAAGCCCAAAAATTAGTTATAGATGCAATTCTTTCAACCCTTCCCACTATCTTAATCTTTAGCCACTTTCTCTACTTAAGTTCACAGCCACTCCTCAGTGGTTACTACCAAGTTCTACAAGACTGCAAGTAAGCAGTGGACGTTATTGGGAGGAAGAGAGAGGAGAAGATTTGAATCAGAACTATGTTATAATTATATCACACATTTCCCAGCATAGGGGTAGGTAAAGGCAGGGTTTCATAGAGACTATGGCAATGTTGGGATTCCCTTCCCCCACCCCCATCCCATTTCGTTCACCCTCCATACTTTTTCCCTGACAAAACATTTTAAGAAAAAAATTAAAAATATATACGAAAAACCATAGCCTTACTGTACTGTTAGTTCGTTTAAAATAAATACTTCTTTTATAAAGTTGAGGTGCATAATTCATAATAGTTTGTCCTGTTTTCATCTGTCTGACTTCAATATTATCATTTGGCTAAATTAACTCTACACAAAATCCCCCCCCCCCCCACCTGTATAAATCACCTAAGACAAAACCTACCTAAAAATTGTAAATGATGCTTCCAGGTGAGGGGTTTTCCTCTGACGTCTCATGTAAGTTTGCAACGTGTCTTTTACTCCTCGTAGTGCAGCCACGCCCTTTTCTCCCCAGCTTGTAGTAAAGACCCTTTACCAATCATTGTCCGTCATGCGTGGTATAAATTCTCCAGTTTTCGCGTATTTTGTGCGTGGTGGTGGTGTGAGTTGTACGAGGCAGATAATGGTGAAGGTCAGGCTCGACTGAGCCCCCCTGAAGAGAGATGTGATTGAGATGAAGTAAATTTTTAGTGGTAGTGATTTAGTGTGGGTGAACTAGTGTGATCGTAATTTGTGGTGTGCGCTATTTGTATAATGTTTGAGTTTGACTTAGGGTAGCTACAACTTTTTAAGGGTGCCCGCACATAGCAACGCGCACCGCCTGTAGATCCGGACATTAATTTATTCCCCACCAATACCCCACCATTCGATAATACGCGAGCAGAAACAATCGCGCATTAGTAGCAGAAGTATACTTTGCGAAGTTGTGGTGTTTTAGTTTAGCTTCTTGTTGTCTTTTATTCGTTTACAGCAACTATCCATACGTCGTCTGAGCTCACGCAGCAAGCTGCACCAGGCTGCCTCTCCACCAGTAGCCGTTCTCTGGACTATGCGCTCCTGAACTCAAGTGGATGGATCCACCAGGCTCGATTTCTGCGGAGCGAAGACTTCCCAAGCTGCGCAAATCTAATACCTTCACCTTTGGCTATCTCCAATAAACTGCTCTCTCTTCTGACTCTCTTATTATTGTTGTATTGATGTTTGTTTACTCTTGATATAGGCGGGCTCTTTTTAGAACCAATACAAACTAATTGAAAAAAAAATTGCTCGCGTACTCGTAGTACGAGATATGGGGGTGGGGCTATTTCTTAAGAATTGCGAGTGGAATTAAAGTTCCAAATTTTGGGTCAGTTTTTCTTGGAATCTAATAATGAGAACGACACAAAAATTTTATACACGGGTAAACCAAAAAAAAATGAACTGCACTACAGCGAGAATTTTTCAATATCTTATTAATAGAAAAAATTGCGAATATATCATAAAGTAATATTGAAATGGATAAGAACTCGCTGTCTTGCAGTAGAGTATCGGCTCGGCGTAGTGCACCAAATTGCGGAGCTCCAACTTACCGCACCGCTCCAAAAAAGTGCCCCAAAGTTTTATAACCAGGCCCCGATATTTCCTCCAGATTCGCTCTAAAATTAGTGAGCGGCTCCTTCGGCAGGTACTTTGTCCTTGTGTTGTAGTGGAGAAGCCCCTGTAAGTATACAATAGTAGTAATCGTGCATAGCAACCATCAACAAAAAATTGCGTAGGCGGTGTGCGGGCACCCTTAATGACCATTGATTGAAAATTGTATTAGTATCTTGCAGCAGTAAAGAGAAGCCTCAGCATCATAGATGCAGCCCCCAGAATATATGCTGAATAAATCTGCTGGGATGTTGGTTCAAAATTTTGGCAGTCATTATGTAGTAGTAGACAGTAGCCAGCTACTTCTAAATTGTGAATGCATATTTTATCTGGAACTTGCACGTAGTGATCAGGCAACTGTCTATAAAACCCTAACCTCAGTCAAGGGTTAAATATTGTGTATTTTATAGATTCACTGCTGACAAACAGGGATAGAGCTGCAGACACAGATTGTATTGCTTGGCATAACATGGGGCAATGTGAGTACTGAGACATTGATAAGGAGTTACTATTGTGTTAAAAGTACTCGATCACATTTTAGCACACATTCATATTTACTCAGTCAGGAGTGTTTGATGACCTTTTATGCATGCAAGCACATGTTTGGGCTATATTTAGAATCAGGAGTCTAACACATCTTGAGGTTACTTTCATTAACTTTTTTTCCCATCTCTATTTTCAGGCTGTTGGGAGTTCCACCATGCTATCTGCAGCATTGATGGAGCTAAGAGGACACTGGAGCTTATGAATATAGAAGTCTGAATAGGTCTGACTTTACTCCTCTACAGTGCACCTCCACTGGACAGCTGACACTGTGGAATAGCCCCCAAATGATTCTAGTAACGGCAGATACATGCTGCACTTCTATATTAACTAACGGTGAGATTCCGTTTTTCTAGTTAGTAGAGTACCTCCACATACTTAGTGCTTGGATTTTGTAGCTGATATATGAATTATAAGAGAATGCACAAAGGTTGCGTGATGATTACTTATAACGTTAGAGTGGAGAGGCTAATATACATTAGTGACCATTGGTTGGAAAACTGTGCATCATGTGGCACAAAAAATTGAGAGTTCGTTAGTATAACATGTCTATTGACAAGACACCCTATACCAATATATTGAAATGTCACCTCTTTTAGGATTGGTGACCTTTACCAAATACCATGATGGCTAGACTCCTTGTGATATATGTAGGATTAGCCTAGTAACTATGATACACCTTAAGTGCCTACCACAGGACTGTCAACTCTCTCACTCCAACAATAACTGTTTAAATACTTTATGCTTGTCAGATACCTAACGTGTGATTGCTGACTAAATGTGAGTCCTGGTGAATGGGCCTGTTAATTGGAATTAGGGACCCAGGGTTTCATACAGGATTTTCAGTTGGGGGGGGGGGGAGAGAATTTTCAGTGAAATTTTCCCAGAAGTTTATAATCTGGCCAAAATTTTACTAGCACTTCCAGTTGGAACAGCAACCATCGAAAGATCGTTTAGTCACATGAAGATGATAAAGACCAGGCTAAGGAATCGCTTGTCTGATGAAAACTTGACTCACCTTATGAGAATTGCCATTGAAGACCCTGACTTAAGTGAAGTTAATCTTAATGAAATTCTGGACATTTTTAAAGAAAAAATATGCGCATTAGACTGTAATTGGTATATTATTCTTAAAAGTTCGTGTAAAGAAATGAGTTTGGGGGGGGGGGGGAGATCCCAGGGCTCCCCCCCTCCCTGTATGAAACACTGGGACCCTTTACCAAGTTCTAGACTGGGTTACTTTGACATAGTTTACGGTTGACCAAATGCCTGTGACACAACCTCAATATTTTCCAAGGTTTTAGGAATTCTTTACTAAATATTCAAGGCACCCTTTACCATGAAATTGGTTGATGTAGGATCGGGAACCCTTTACCAAGTACTTGTGTTACCTTATTGTGACAACACACCCTTTACCATTTATTTGGTTGACCAGGTTCAAGTACCTGTTTAGATCAGGAACCCTTTACCATATATCTGATTTACGTTGTTGTGACAAGACATTCCTTACCGAGCAGATGTGTTCTAGAATATTCATAGGGAGTGCTTACCTAAACATTACTATTTTAAAATGCCATATATTATTGATAAACGTTATTATCTGTATTAAATTAGAATGATGTGGGTGTGGGCTCGATTACGTCTGGATTACTCGCTCCCTTCTCTCGCTCGCACCTGGAGACAGCAAAGTAGTTGCTGCCACCAGAGTGTATGCCTCCTGCTGACTACCCGGCGAACCGTACCCGCCCGAAGGAATAGGTTTTAGGTAGGATTAAATTACTTTAAACACAGGATAACGACACATAGCGAATTGAGATGAGTGACATAGAACTAACTCGAACCACGAGACACACAACTTAAATACTAACACAAACTCCGCCTACTGTTCACACAAAGTGCTGCAATGTTCTGGTCTTGTGATCGTACAATCCTTGCTAACACACATACACACGCTACCGCTACCTACTGCACATGACCATAAAACTCAACAAAAATACTTCTGACTACAAAACTTAACATTGATAAAGATCTCATGTGGGCAGGCCCACAGTGGGGTAGTGGCAAAATTCTAGTAACTTTTACGGCTATCCAGTTTAGCGTAAATTCTATAATTGTGGAGCTAGATTAACAGCAGTAATTTGTTGTACGCTATAGTTTGATTGATTGAATGAAATAAGCGGCTTGATAGACCGTGTAGGCAACAATTGGAAGCCTATACAATCATATACAGTTCTGTTTCTGATCCCACTAAAGATCCCTATAAAATGACTTCAGTGAACCTTTACTTAATAAAGTTTTCTGATTCCACTTGGTAAAGTCTGTGTTATATACACTTTATAGACTAAAGGTTTGTATTATAGGCAATTAGGTAAACAATTTCTGATCCTGTGGGACCTTGGAAAGATCTGTATCGTAGACATTTCATGTAGGTAAAGGGTCACAGGGACATCTTTAAGGTCTGTAGCATGGGCACTTTGTATTGGTAAAGGGTCACAGGCACTCTATAAAGGTCTGTATTATAGAGACTTCACATGTTGGAAGGGTCACAGGCACTTCATCAAGGTCTGTATCATGGGCACTTTGTATTGGTAAAGGGTCACAGGCACTTTATAAAGGTCTGTATTATAGACACTTCATGTTGGTAAAGGGTCACAGGCAGCCTATACAATCATATAGCACTTGTATACAGTTCTGTATACTTGTGTACAGTTCTGTATCATATAGCACTTGTATACAGTTCTGTCTGATCCCACTGAAGGTCCCTATAAAATGACTTCAGTGAACCTTTACTTAATAAAGTTTTCTGATTCCACTTGATAAAGTCTGTGTTATATACACTTTGTAGACTTGGACTATTTTTAAAAAGGTTTGTATTATAGGCACTCTTAGGTAAACAATTTCTGATCCTGTAGGACCTTGGAAAGATCTGTATCATAGACATTTCATGTAGGTAAAGGGTCACAGGGCCGTCTTTAAGGTCTGTAGCATGGGCACTTTGTATTGGTAAAGGGTCACAGGCACTTCATAAAGGTCTGTGTTATAGACACTTCATGTTGGTAAAGGGTCACAGGCACTTCATAAAGGTCTGTATCATGTTTGTATTGGTAAAGGGTCACAGGCACTTAATAAAGGTCTGTGTTATAGACACTTCATGTTGGTAAAGGGTCACAGGCACTTCATAAAGGTCTGTATCATGGGCACTTCTTGGTAAAGGATCCTTGCTTAAGCTATATTTGAAGATTATTTGATCGTCATAGTGTGAGTGTATGGTGGGGAGGAGAGAGAAATATTTTAGTTTGTTCTTAACTATTACATGAAGTGTGCAGTAAGACTGGTAGGGAACTGAATAGTCAGTTTGTTCTTAACTATTACATGAAGTGTGCAGTACGACTGGTAGGGAACTGAACAGTCAGTTTGTACACAAGTGGGTATCAATACAAAAGACACTTAGTAGAATGTTTCCAATCATATAGTGTTGATATGATACTAATAGGTTAAATGAAAGTGTGGATGAACTTCATAAAGACTTCAAGAGAAAGTGTGGGAATGGACATGACTTGAGTGTCAAATTATGTCCATGGAATAATAAACGAAGTTGGGTCCTTATTGTCTTCTAAACATCACTATTGTTGTTGTCGTCATTTTTAAACAAGTGCAATATATGTTTTATTTAAATTTACTTTTGAAAAAAGTATGACATGCTGAGATTTGGGAAAGGGTATGGAATATCCGAAGTCAATTATCATTATGTTTTGTTGTTTTTTGTTTATTGTTGCTGTTTGTAGATCACAGCTGACATGAGTGATGAACAGTTCTAATCATCCTGGCTGTATGAAGAATTCCTGAGCATCTTCATTCATTCATGAACAGTTAATTCTTCACCTATCACACAGATACAATGTCACATCACGGACTAATATTTATTGCATTTGCTGATTACTGGAATATATTTTACACATGGCTATAAAGTGAGTATTGTAGAACACCATTTGGAGTGTTGTAGTGGCTAGTTTAAGGGAGTATCACAACACCCCATTGGTAGAGTATCAATAACACCATATTTGGTGCATTATGAGCCCTAATAGGGGTGTAGTAGAACTTGGACATGGGCGTACCACAACACCCCATTTGGTATAATGAAGGGTGTACAGGGGTGTAACTGAACACTTCCTCTAGGTGAAATGGAAACACCCCATGCGGAGTAGTACAGCCAGTGTTACCTGGACACCCCAAAACGGGATTCCCATACACCCCATTTTTAACAGTGTAGCAGTTCGCTTCTTCCCACCAAAACGAGGGCCTCTGGTTCGTTCCTTAATGCCAGTCTCATAACATTCACTGCATACTGGGTGAATGGTTTGATAGTTCTTCTTCATAGCATCCGAAATACTTTGTAAATCACCATATGAACCACAGTGATAGCAGCAAGGAATATTCTTCAATCTGGAAGCATAGTAGTGAGGACTAATGTTGTCACTACAGCCATCAAGTATCTCATGGGCACAGAGTAAATTGATGTCTTCATCTGCTTCTGGAAAAATTGAGCCACCACAGCAATACAAAAAATTGTCCTTGTAAATTTCCAGCTTGTTAAATTCATCCTTGGTTAGTTTCCTTTTAGAATAAACACACCTAGGCTTCAGACATTCTCCACACACAAGCACATCACAGACAGTTTCTGCTGTCATACGAAAAGACTTGGATACTTTGGCTGTTGATTTTGTTGGTGTTGATTTCTGTGAAGCAAGTGATGGCCTATCCTTTTCACTGGTAGACTTTCCCCAAGAACTTTCAAATTCATTGTATGAGTTGCTTGCTGGTTTCCTTTCTGGATCAGGAAAGAAATTCAATTTGTCAAACACATCACAGGGAAGTCTTGGGGGCTTACACATCTTGCATCCTGTGACACCTTTATGCAAAAAAAGTAGTGGCGCTGTACACAGCAGTGTGATAAAAATGCTTGTATAGCTGTGTACGTGCTTTCAAATGCTCCTTTCTGGTATCAGTTGTAATATCGTGGGACGCGGGGTTCGACAAGTTAGCAAAGAGATTTAAAGAGAGTATTGTAATTCATATCACACTCCATATAATGCACAGCACATAAGACAATGACACACAAAACAAGAGGGGGGGCCCGCGCATGCGGGTAAATGATAATGACGTCACAAGAATAGGAAATGAATAAATGAAATAATGAATAGTTAATACGTTCGATACACTACACTCCCTTCCACTTAGCAATACAGTAGTCAGTCTAAACTTGAATTTCCCAAACAGGTCGTAGGTAGTCCGGAGGGTTCCGATTCCGGGTTGGATAGGATCGAGTCCTAGGTGTGTGAACTGAAGAAGTTCCGGAAGGTTTTGATACAGCAGTAGAGCGCGGTGGAGAAGTGGGAACCGCGACTGCTGATGAAGGCACTCTGACAGGTGCAGCTGCTTCAGGAGTTGGTGCTTCCGAGGACCTGACTTCTTCCTGAGCAGTCACCGGTGCTGGCTCCGCACGAGATCCAGAGGATACTGGTGTGTGTTGACCGGCGGGTAACATAACCTCGGGACCAACAGCAGACTGTGGTGTAGACTCCGCAGGTAACGTCTCAGCTGGACTCAGTTCCTTAAGTAGGTCAACATGACGTCTCCATAGGTCTCGGTCGTTAGTCTACTAGGTAGGACAGAGGACCTAGCCGTTCCACGACGACCGCAGGTATCCACTTTGGACCTGGTCGTAGATTCTTAGCCATGACACTTTGACCTAAGAAAAACTGTCGACATCTTGCATGCAGATCATGACCAGACTTCTGCTGAGATTGTTTGGCAAGAACACGTGCTTCCTGGTCAGGTTGCAATAGATCAAATCGTGTGCGTAGTTCACGTTGTAGAAACAAGGAACTTGGAGTCTTTCCTGTAGTTGAGTGAACTGACTGACGATAAGTAAACAGAAAATCATAGAGACGATGTGACAGTGACCTCTGGGTGTTCAGTGTAGCTTTAAGACTCTGTTTGAGTGACTGAACAAACCGTTCAGCGAGACCATTTGTGGAAGGATGGTAAGGAGCACTACGAATATGCTTCACTCCATTCTGTTTCAAAAAGGTAGCAAACTCATTGGAAACAAACTGTGGACCATTGTCCGAGACTATCTGTTCCGGTAGACCATATGCAGCAAACATCACACGCAGCACTTCGATAGTCTTGAATACAGTAGTACTTGACATAATAAAAACTTCAGGCCACTTAGAATGCGAATCCACTGCCACCAAAAACATAGCTCCTTGAAAAGGACCAGCGAAATCAATATGAACTCGCTTCCATGGCTTCGTAGGCCACAGCCAAGGATGTAGTGGAGCAACTTGTGGAGTATTCTTGACAGCTTGGCACTCTACACAAGCTTTTGCCAAACTTTCGATGTCCCTGTCTAGATTTGGCCACCAGAAATAACTACGTGATACAGACTTCATTTTGGTGATGCCAGGATGATCCCGATGCAATTCATTCAGTAACTTCTGTCGCAGCTTGGAAGGAATGATCACCCTTGTACCCCACAATACACATCCTGCTTCCACTGTTAGCTCCTCCCTCCTTGTACGAAAAGGTTGAAGCTCATCAATGACCTCACTAGGCCAACCGTTCAGTGTGGAGGCATACACTTGACTGAGAATAGGATCAGTACGAGTAGCTTTCGCTAGATCCGTAGAAGTAACTGGTAAACTCTCAATCTGTTTTACGTTGAAACATGAGGGGTCGGGTGCAGAATCACTAGCACAACAAACATTGAGTGGTAATCGAGACAATCCGTCAGCATTTGAGTGTTGCTGAGTTGGACGAAACTCGATAGTGTAGGAATATGCTGATAATCGAACTGCCCATCGTTGAAGACGTGCAGCTGTCATAGATGGAATGCCCTTGTTCGGACCCAGGATGGTTGTGAGCGGTTTATGATCCGTCACTAAAGTGAAATGGCGACCATATAGGTACGTATGGAACTTGTTTATGCCAAAGATAAGCGATAAAGCCTCCTTTTCTATTTGGGCGTAGTTACGCTCACTTGGTAGTAAAGTCCTGGATGCAAAAGCAATGGGCCTTTCACTTCCATCAGACATCACATGGGAAATCACAGCTCCTACTCCATAGGCTGATGCATCTCCTGCCAAACGAATAGGTAAGGAGGGGTCATAATGGACTAACACACTTGGAGACATCAGCTTCTCCTTTGCCTTTTTGAATGCTTGGTCGCACTCAGATGACCATGACCATGGTGTGTCCTGACACAACAATTTATTCAGAGGATGTAAGAGTGACGACAGATTTGGTATGAAACGACCATAATAATTTAACAATCCCAAAAACGACCTCAATTCCTGCACATTCTTCGGAGCCGGGGCTTGTTGTATTGCTTGCAACTTGCCCTCAGTAGGGTGTATACCCTCAGCATCAATTCGGTGCCCTAGGTACTGAACCTGGTCACGCATGAAAGAACACTTGGCTTTATTTGCTCGAATGCCATGCTCCTGCAGACGCTGCAAAACTTGTTCCAAGTTGTGAAAATGCTCCGACTCGGTAGTTCCCGTAATCAAAATGTCATCTATGTAACATATCACTCTCGGCACTCCCCGTAACACTGTGTCCATAACTTTCTGAAAAATTGCCGGCGCAGATGCTACTCCAAACGGCAATCTGGTATACTGGTATAGTCCTCGATGAGTATTAATGGTCAAATAATTTCTAGCTGAATCCTCGAGAACTAACTGATTATAAGCATGAGAGAGATCGAGGGTAGTAAACTGCTTACCACCTGCTAACGTAGCGAATAGATCCTCAGGTCTGGGTAATGGATATTGATCTACATCTAATGAAGGGTTGATGGTAACTTTATAGTCCCCACAGATTCTCACACGTCCATCCTTTTTAGGCACAACCACAATTGGTGCTGCCCAATTGGAATGAACCACTCTCTCAAGGACACCACTATTCTCCAATCGATTTAACTCCTCTTCAACACTTGCTTTCAAGGCATATGGTACGGATCTGGGACGATGGAACTTCGGCCTGGCCTCAGGCATCACAGCCAAATCCACTTTGTATGGGTTGATGGTTCCCAGTTCATCCTTGAAAATTTCCTGATATTTCTCCAGCAGCCCGTTGAGAGACCTCTGGGGTGGCAACACAGCCTTTATAGATCCCCAGTCCAACTTGATGTGATGGAGCCAATTTCTCCCTAATAAGGAAGGTCCACTTCCTCTGACAATGACCAGAGGTAGCTCCAGTGAGGGTTGTTGCTGGTATGTAACAGACACCGTTGCTTCACCCAGAACCTCCATCGGCTCACCCGTATAAGTCTTAAGAGCCACAGTAGAAAGATGAATCTCCTGTCCTGGGAATAGCGTATCAAAATGTTGCTCTCCCATAATTGATACGGTTGCACCTGTGTCAAGCTCCATGTTGACTTGCTTCCCACAAAGTCCTACTTCCAGAGTGATAGGCTTAGTTGTTGAAGCATCCGACAGTGCAAACAAAGAAAATTCCTCGGGAGTGTCTGAGGAATCCGCTTCCACCCACCTAGTACCAGTAGGTTGTCGTGGTGAAGACTTCTTCTTCCTATGGCTTGATCCATGTGAAGTGGAAGGCGGGGCACGTTTGGTATAGCCAGAGCGACCAGATTTGCACACTGGTGCAATATGCCCATGAACGGGACTCCCCAGTGTATTGAATGGGTTGTGCGAGTGTGAGACAGTGTTAGTCTCTGGCGTACGTACGTGGGAGGAGTCACCGTTTAGTGAAGGACCAGGCGCTCACTTGATCTGGCGCAACTATATCTACCCGCAACCGCTGGCGTGAGCTTGCAGTCTTGGGCAGTAGCAAAAGTGCGCACTCTCTAACAGTGGTACTCGCTAGAGTTTTCAGAGGTAAGCAACCCTTTTATCATTCAGACATGGTACAATATATAGGTATGACTTAGAGCTAGATGACTGTGGTTACAGGCAAATATGAATATCATTAAGTCGGAACATGACAATTGTGGTATGTAAACATAGAGAAATGTTAAAGGATGACAAAGTTCTTATTTTTGAATCTTCTATGTCTGGGTGGTCCCAGACAGACTCCCGGGCTTAGCTGAAGCTGCGGGGTCGTCCTCGTTCTCGTCCGGCGAGAATGGGATAAGTTGTGTGACTGCCCTGGTGTATCGTTTGTCTCTGCATTGTAACTTGACTGCACGTACTTGTCCGTCGCTGCCGGGCATTGTTTCGATGATTCGTGCTATGGGCCAAGTCCTTTCCTTCAGTGTTTCATCCTTGATATAAACCAAGTCTCCTTCCTTGAGTTGGTGTTTCTTCTTGAGCCATTTTGTCCTTTGTGTTTGGATGGCTAGATAGCTTGTTAGCCATTGGTCCCACAGATCCTTCCTGAGTCGGGCTACCAGTCTCCATCTGCGGAGTGAGGCGATCTTCCCTGTTGGCGGTTGAGGTGTGGGTGGTGCTCGTAAAGGTCTTCCCACCAGAAAGTGTCCAGCAGTCAGGTACAGTCCTTGTTGAGTCTCGTCTTCGTACAGATGAGTGATCGGTCTGGAGTTAAGTATAGACTCTGCTTCTATTACGATGGTGTAGAGTTCTTCGTATCTACGAGTGGGGTTTCAGGTTCTTTCTGAGTAGAAGCTTCATTGCTTTCACAGCCGCTTCCCAGAGCCCCCCAAAGTGGGGTGCCCTAGGAGGGATGTGATGCCACCTTATATTGTTTTCCTGAGCAAAGATGGTGATTGACTGCTTATTTTCTCTTGATTCGAGAAGTTCCTGCAACTCTCGAATCTCCTCCCGGGCGCCCACAAAGTTTGTGCCATTGTCACAGTATATGTCAGAGGGGCATCCCCGTCGAGCTACGAAGCGGCGTAGGGCAGCCCGGAAGTCGACCGTCGAGAGCGAGGAACACAGATCCAAATGTACAGCTTTCGTCGATAGACAGACAAAGACAGCTGCATAACACTTCAAGTGGATGGGCTTACGGGTGTAGCCCTGTCGTATCGTGAAGGGACCCGCGAAGTCAACACCAGTCTTCATGAAGGGCGGAGTCGGGGTAGTTCGTGACATAGGTAGAAGTCCCATCTGCTGGGTGAGAGGGCGTGCGTAGGCACGTTGACAATTCGCGCAAGTCCTGCTAATTAACTTCAACAAATTGCGCAGGCCAGGAATGAAGTAGGTGGTGACGATGATGGAGTGGAGTGTTGATACTCCCGCATGACTGTGTGTCACGTGAAGTGTCCTGATGAAGAGTTTTGTGAATTTCGACTTTGCGTTGAGCGGGATGAGTAGGCGAGGTTCGGATGTATTCACCGTGTCTCGAACTCTGCTCTGAACTTTGATCAATCCATTGTCCAGTGTGAGGATCGTCTTGTAAAGTGGGTGGATCTTGTGGAGACTCTTGTTGGTCTTGATAGCCGCGAAGACTTCAGGAAACGATTGTCGTTGGGCTAACGTGAACAGTAAAGTTTTGCTCTGATGTATTTCCGAGTGAGAGATGACGTTTGATGTGGTCTTGGTAGAGCCTCGTCTGGCGTTGTTGATGAAGCGTAGTATCCAAGCTACGACTCGTACTAAAGTGTTAGCTGATGAGAATTTCTCCCAGAGGTAGTCCAGGAATCGAGATTGTTGGGATTCTATGTCCATAGATACTGCAACTGTGAGTACAGTAACGGCTTCTTTAGGACGGTTGATCATGGTGACTGGCCATTTGTGAGGAGGCAGGGAGAGCCAGGGAGGTCCTGACCACCATAGAGTGGATGTGATCAGATCTGAAGTCGTAACCCCCCTGCTGGCTAAATCCGCTGGATTTTCCGCTGTGGGGACGTGTCTCCATTTTGTAGAGGGTAGTAGATCCTGAATATGTTGAACACGGTTCGCCACGAAACGGTCCTTGGTGAGTTGAGACGGATGTTTTGGTAGCCAATGTAAGATAATTGCACTATCTGTCCAAGCGTGTAGATGGTCAGGTGGGATGTCCAGTATCTGACCCGTATGTGATAGAAGTTTGGCCAGAAGGTGGGCACCGAGTAGTTCCGCTTTGGGGATGGTTGTGTGTTTTACTGGCAAGACCCGTGACTTGGCCGTGACCAGTGACGTGTGAATAGATCCATCCTCTTGTACAGAGCGGTAGTAGATGGCACAGCTCCATATGCCACGGAGGAAGCGTCGGAGAAGCCATGTAGTGAGATGAATATTGATTTGCCAGATAGTGCTGTGATTCTTCGTGGTATTGGATGTTCGACGATCTTGTGGAGGTCTTCGATCCAACTTTCCCATTTGTCTCTGATCTCTTGAGGTACAGGTTTGTCCCAGGGTATGTTCTTCTTCCAAGTGTCTTGGAGTAGAATGCGGGCTGTAATGATCGCTGGGGAAAAGAGACCCAGTATGTCAAATACGCCTGCAGTGACTGATGCCATAATTCGTTTGGTGACTTTGGTGTTTCCGTCGATGTTGATGGCAGGTGTCGAAACGTGAAGAGTGTCAGTGTGTACGTTCCAATGTACACCTAGAGCCTTGGGCGTTTGAGAATCAGACAGGTTGAGAGATGACCCGGTCTCCTCGCGCAGACTTGGGGGTGTGAGAGCTAGGAAGTCTTCTGAGTTAGACCTCCATTTCCGCAAGGTCATGCCAGCTTTGTCAAGGAGATTACATAGTTCTGTCCTTATCTTGTTTGCTTCTACTACTGAATCAGCTCCTGAAACGTAATCGTCCACATAGAACTCTGAACGTATGGCTTTGGCTGCGTTGGGACGGGTCTCTTGATGTAGATCCGCGATGAAACGTAACGTCTGCGTGGCAAGGTAGGGTGAGCAATTTACGCCGAAGGTGACCCTTTCCATCCTGCAGTCGACTATAGAACCAGTGGGCTCCCTGAGGACGAAGCGGTGGAGGTCCCTGTGTTCTGGGTTGAGCAGGATCTCTCTAAACATTTTGCTAATGTCTGCTGAGAACCCAATGGCATGTCGTCTGAATTTCACAAGTATATCGGCCAGAGGAGGGTAGAGGTTGGGTCCGATGTCGAGTGTCTCATTCAGAGAGAAGCCAGACGTGGTCTTGGCAGAGGCATCGAATACCGGCCGAACTTTCGTAGTCGTTGAAGAGTCTTTAAAAACTCCGTGAACAGGCATGTAGTAGCATTGAGAATCATTGAGTTTGAGTTCATTTGAAGGTATGATATGGGCATGTCCCAAAGATAAGTATTCCCTCAAGGCTGTGTTGAATGCATCCAACTTGTCCTTTGCTGAAAGCGAACGTTCATTAGCATAGAGTCTGCTTATGGCCTGCTTGCGGGAGTTCCCCAATGGTGGGGCATTGTCCTTAACTGGTAGAGAAACTGAGATACGGTTGTTGACGACTTGAACGTTGTTGTGATAGTGTTGCACCACGCTCTGGTCCACCGGGCTGAGAACAGAAGCCTCAGGAACTTTATCTAGTTCCCAAAGGCGACTCAGGCACTGAGCCAAAGGTGGAGAGGCGGAGGATACTGACAGGACGTTGACTCGTCCGTGCACAGGTCCAATCACGCCTATACCAAAGCAGGTGTCGATGTAGCGGTGTCTTTCGATCTTCTGAACTCGTCCACAGAAGTCCCAGGGGTATTCTTGTCCCAGTAGAATGTCTATGTGTCCGCCCATGTCGGGGTCTGACAGTGTGAGCCCTTTCTCAGCTGCGTAGGCAGCTACAACTTCTTTGTCTTCCGGAGACGTAGTGCGGAGACCATGTGAGACTACTGAAAATTCAATAGGTGGAGAGACGAAGTCGGAGTTGATGGACTGAAGTAAGGCAATGACGTAGAACCTTGAGCGAATAGTGCCCGGGTTGAATCCCTCGAAGAGTCTGTCTTGAGGATATCTTTTCAGTTTGAGAGTGGAGGCAAGTTCTTCAGACATGAAGGTTGCGCCGCTGCCGTGGTCGAGAAGTACACGAGCTTTCACATTGAATTCTCCGTTCTGAATGGAGGCTACGACTGTGCACACGAAGTTGCCTTTGCTTTCATGTCGTCGCTGAAGTAGAGTAGCTGGGGTGTCGTCCTCGGTCTTTGTGATAACTGACATGGCAGTGTCAGGAGTTGGAGTGGCTGGGATGGTGGAGTTACTAGGCTTCTGCTCTCTGTGCAGGTAAGTGTGGTGACGTTGATTGCAATTTCTGCACGAATGCTTGTTGAAGCAGTTCTTCATGTCGTGGCTGTTGGAGAAACAGTTTAGGCACAGCCTTTTCTCTCTCACTAGTTTATTGCGGTCGTCCACATCCATAGCAATGAATGCTGGACAACGACCCAGCCAATGTGTCTCAAAACAGTGTGGACACTTGGGGTTAGCACGTGTACGTGGAGAAGAAGGTCTCGAGGCTTGCTTGGGTTGAAACGGCGAAGTAGTAGATGACGACGAAGGCGTAAACGTAGTCATGGAGTGTTGTGTGTCAGCCCAAAGAAGTCTTTGTTCAATAAATTGCGTGAAGTCAGCCATTGTGGGTTCCGGTAGTTTCTCGTACAGAAGGCGGTCCCAGTCCTCACGAAGTTTTCCCTCTAGAAAGGGTCTAAGGAAGTGAGGCATGAATCTGTGGAGATCACCTCCTATGTGGGTGTTGAGTGCTCTGTAGTTGTCGAGAACTCGTTCTTTAAAATTGTTGAGTGAAGCAGCCGTACGGTTGGTAGTAGGCGGGTCAGCAACCTTTTGTACAGGATGGGGATGACAAGTTGAGGTCGTCCATACATCTTGCGTAGAGCTTTGATAAGATCAGGTATAGTTGCTCCTTCTTTCATCATGTCGTTGATCAGTGTTTTCCCTTGAGGTGGGACTATAGCTTGGCTTACGATGGCGTACTTGTCCATATCGGAGAATCCATCAGCTCTGTGAGTGAGCAGTGATTGTAGACGAAGCGCGAAGGACTCCCATTGAAGTGGATCGCCCGTGTACTTGGGAATATCCAGAGTCAATGGAGCCATCATGGGCATGACGGATGGTCCTGAAGAAGTGGTCGTAGGGGTAGGTGACATAGGAGTAGTAGCTGCTGCTAGAGCTCTGCGTAATTTCATGAGTAGGTCATCGATGTCGAGGATGAGTTCCTTGAGTTGAGTGTTGTCAGGTAGACGTAGGACTTTCTTCCTGATGGCATCCCGTGAGTTGGCGAGATCCTTGAATTCAGACGTATGAGTAGATGATAATTCCTTACCGAGGTCTAGTAGTTCGAGTATACGTGGTCGTAAGCAGAGGCATTCCGTGAAGATATCGTGGGAGTGTTTGAGAGTATCCAGGTCCATGATGAGACTTGCGTGGATTTCATCGTGTCGTGATCTCTCGGCTTCATTGGCCTCGATGGCCTCTTGGTCGAGAAGTGAGTCGATGTCATCTTGAAGTGATTCGTGTTTGCCGATGTCAGAACGTAGGTTAATCTCCAGGTTGTTGATAGAAAGGTCGGAGACTGCTCCAAGTGGTTCGCCCATAAAAGTGGTCAATTTCTTGGACAACCGAGTGATAGCTCCTCGACGATGAGCTCTCTGACGGCGTAGAAGTTCGAGACGTGAATGAGTAACGTTTTCCTCCATGGTGCTGGTTGTGGCTCCCACGAAGTGAAGTTCGAAGTGAAGTTGAAGTCGAAAATAAGAAAACAATCGAGATAGGCAAGAAGCTAACTAATAGCAACTGGTACTGAACTCGACTGATAGTAGCAACAATAGAATAGCGAACGAACGAGTGAAGTTCAACAACTGGTGCTAGTCCGTGACGGGCTCGAAGGACCAAATGAACGGGACTCCCCAGTGTATTGAATGGGTTGTGCGAGTGTGAGACAGTGTTAGTCTCTGGCGTACGTACGTGGGAGGAGTCACCGTTTAGTGAAGGACCAGGCGCTCACTTGATCTGGCGCAACTATATCTACCCGCAACCGCTGGCGTGAGCTTGCAGTCTTGGGCAGTAGCAAAAGTGCGCACTCTCTAACAGTGGTACTCGCTAGAGTTTTCAGAGGTAAGCAACCCTTTTATCATTCAGACATGGTACAATATATAGGTATGACTTAGAGCTAGATGACTGTGGTTACAGGCAAATATGAATATCATTAAGTCGGAACATGACAATTGTGGTATGTAAACATAGAGAAATGTTAAAGGATGACAAAGTTCTTATTTTTGAATCTTCTATGTCTGGGTGGTCCCAGACAGCCCATGTTTACCACACTTGTGGCATGTTGCCTCACGAAACGTACAATCTTTCTCGTGGTGATCACGACCACAGCGATAGCACTTCCTCTTAGCCTTGCCAGGAAGATGAAGAACTTCCAGTGTAGCACTAGAGTTACTAGGCGCATGAAATTCCTTTGCATTTTTCTCAGCAGTTTCCATGCCCTGGGCAATTTCCATAGCTCGGGCCAAGGTGAGACCAACTTCAGCCAAGAGTCTCTTCTGAATGAGTTCATTTCTCACTCCACAGACTAGTCTATCTCGAAGAGCCTGATCCAGAAAAGTGTCAAACTCACAGCGAATGGTAAGTCGACGTAGGTCTGCTAAGAATTCAGCAATGGTTTCAGTGCTGGACTGGTTGCGCTTGTAAAAACGAAATCTCTCCGCAATTACTAGAGGTTTGGGGTCATAATGAGCCTTTAACCTTGTGACCAAGTCATCAAACGTCTGGTCCTGTGGACGGGTTGGTGCCAGAAGACTTCGTAGCACCCCGTACACTTTAGGTCCTATGCCATACAGCAACGCAGATACCTTTTTCTCCGCCGCTACAGTGTTTGCGTCGAAGTAGAGCTCCAGCCTCTCCAGATACCAGGGGCGTACGCAGGGGGGGGTTCAGGGGGTTACTGGTAACCCCCCTTTCAAATTAATTATATTCATAGCCCATTTGTTGAGCTGAAGCTATCTATGCATGCACTGGCAAGTCTCAATCTAACCTGTAGTTTGCACTGTTATAAAACCACAATATTATGCTGACATGACTTGAATCTAATGCAGCTGCACTGTCAGATGCTTAGCTAGGCAAGCATAGTATAGTGTGTTCAAAGGCTAAAATGAAGAGGCAGAACCAGTCTAAAGATATTCGATCTTATTTCAGTAAAAAGAGAGCAATAGAAAGAGATAGTAAGTAAAAGTATTATATAACATGGCTCACTGAATGAGATGATTGCTTTGTCCAGATTTACTGGAGACCAGTAGTACCATACAGATTACATCAGATCATGCATCTGATATCGAGGAAGATCATCCTCAACCTAGTGGTCTACAGAGTTTAGCCTCTCCTGTGTTGCCAGTAGAAACCATTGAAGGATCCTGCTATGATATTGGTAACATACTGGTTCCAAGTAAGTCCATTGATGAACTTTGTACTTCAATTGACGGCCTTTCCACTGGTGAAAAGTTTTCTCTTATGTATCATCATGTCCAGCCTCCAAATGTTCTGCCATCTAGATTCTCACATGGTTTCAACCGTAGGTTTCAAGTCTCTTGGCTTCAGAAATATTCTTGGCTCCTTTATAGTGTTAAGTTGGATGGTATCTTTTGTGGGCCTTGTTATCTTCTTCTGTCTTCTGAAAAGCGGAAAGACAAGGGCCAATTTGTAAATAAGCCATTTTCAAACTGGATTAAGATCAGCAGTGCCTTGCTGGATCATTCCAAGCTTAAGTATCACCATGACTGCCTACAACTTGCTGAAGCCTTGAGAGGTAGCATCCTCAATCCTGCATCACGAGATGATGTCATGATAAATAATGCTCTTCAACTTGCAATAAATAAGAATAGGCATATACTTAGGCAAATTGTACGAGCTATTTTGTTTTTAGCTAAACAAGGCATTGCTTTTAGGGGTAAAGTAGAAGATTTAGAATCTAGCAAGAACCCCTGCAACTTCTTGTCACTACTAAAAACTTTTGCTGAAAATGATGAAATTTTATATGACCATCTTTATAATACAGGAGCCAAAAATGCAACTCATTTATCTCCAAGAACTCAGAATGAAATTATTAATATAATTGGCTTTGATGTGATTCTTTCCAGTATAATTTCAGATATAAAAAATGCTAGATATTTCTCTGTTCTAGCTGATGAAGTCTCTTGCCACAATGAGGAACATTTACCCATTTGCATTCGCTTTGTTGACCACAGTGATGAAATTAGAGAGGAGTTTGTAACTTTTGTTAAGCTTGAAAGGGTTAGAGCCAATGATATAGCAAATGCCATCATACAATCATTGGAAGGCTTTGGTTTATCACTGAATGATTTACGTGATCAAGGGTATGATGGGGCATCCACTATGAGTGGACAGAAAGCTGGTGTGCAAGCAAAGATTCGCGAGAAACAGCCTAAGGCTCTCTACACACACTGTGCAGGGCATTCTCTCAACTTGGCAATCTTAAATTCATGTTCTGTTCCTCCTATTAGGAATTGTATTGACCAAATTAAAGGATTCACAATTTGGATTAAGTATTCTCCAAAGAGAGAAGGGCTCCTTAAGGCAATTGTAAGTAAGAGGTCCCAAGTTGGCATTAACAGGTCTTCAATACTCAATGTTTGTGTCACTAGATGGGTGGAGAATATTGATGGTTGGGAAAGATTTGCACAATATCACCCATTCCTGATTGAGTTATGTGAAGTAGTTTTATATGGCAATAGTGAATTTAGTAGTTTTAATGATAGCTGGTCTGCAGAAGACAAGAAGAATGCTCTTGCACATCTAAAAGCTTTGGAGTCTTTTGAATTTGTCTACTCCCTAGTTACTCTTTTTAGGTCTCTGTCTTACATGAAGGAAGCTGCAGTCAAACTACAAGGAAAAAGCCAAGACCTTGTTTCTGGCATGGGTATAATTGAACAGTGTAGTAAGGAATTGGAAAGAGAGAGGGAAGACATTGATAATTTTAGGAACGACTTTTTCGACATGCATCTAGGCTAGCACAGCAATCAGACATACCTATTATAAAGCCACGCACAAACCAGCGGCAGCAGCATCGTTCCAATCCAAGCAATGCATCGGTTGAAGAGTATTTCAAGATTTCTGTGGCTATTCCCTTTCTTGATCACCTCATAAATGATGTTAATTTAAGATTTAGCAAGCATTCCAAAGAAGTTGCTACATTGCAAGGTATTTTGCCAATAAATATCACTAGGTCTACAACGTTTAGTGATATCGAGCCAGCTATCCGTCTGTACTCAGATGACCTTCCCAATGCTGCTATTCTAGATAAAGAATTACATCGCTGGAAGACAAGGTGGCTACAAGCAGCTGAACAGGAAAAACCAAAGAGCTTGAGTGATGCCCTCAAGAATTGTTCTCCTGATAACCTTCCCAATGTGCATGCTTTGTTGAAGCTCTTTGCCACGCTCCCCCTTAGCTCCTGTTCCTGCGAAAAATCAGCATCTGCACTTCGCAGACTTAACAATTATCTTCGATCCTCACAGACTACAGAGAGACTAAGTGCATTAGCTCTCATTCATATTGCCTATGAAACAAAAATTGATGTAGATAGTGTTTGCAAACTTTATTTAGAAAAGTATCCACGTAGAATTGAGTGTGCTAGCTTGCTGTTTCAATAATTATTGCTGTTTCATTAATTATTGCTGTTTCAATAATAAATTATTAATTATAATGGGTGTGGCCTAGGTGTGATATGGGCGTGGTTTGGGTGTGGTCATGAAGTAACCTCCCTTTTTAAAATCCTGCGTACGCCCCTGGATACGTGGTAATAGTTTCCACTTGCGGGTCGAACTCCTGAATGTTCCCCAGCACTCGTGGTGCAGCCATTTGTATCCCGTCTGCTCGTCGCCAGTTGTAATATCGTGGGACGCGGGGTTCGACAAGTTAGCAAAGAGATTTAAAGAGAGTATTGTAATTCATATCACACTCCATATAATGCACAGCACATAAGACAATGACACACAAAACAAGAGGGGGGGCCCGCGCATGCGGGTAAATGATAATGACGTCACAAGAATAGGAAATGAATAAATTAAATAATGAATAGTTAATACGTTCGATACACTACATCAGTAGCCAATACAGTGGAGTCCACTTCATGAATACACTGCCACAGATCATCAATTTCCTGTGAAGTACAAGGAGCCTGGGTCTGAACTAGCTCATCTTTGAGCTTGAGTCTATTAATTACTTCCATCAGCAAGCAAATTGCTGGCTGAACACAATCTCTAAAGGCTTCTTCAAATCCTGGTTGTCTTGCAGCAGCTGCACGAATGTCTTTCATTGAGTTGCATCCATAAATAACTTTTTCAAAGTTGTCTGGCATTTTCTGTCTCATCACTCCTACAGCTTGCAAGCCAATATTCAGCAGTGACATCACTCTTTCGACAGGATTTCTGTAGCTATTTTGAGGAGCTGTGCGAGCTGCAACAAGCATATCGAGGTCTAGGTCAATAAAGAGGGAGATAAGTGAAATTTGTACTGAAAGATATGTATTTCGATGGTCTGGACCTCCGTCAGTTTACAAACACAAGATGGGCTTAACCTGATCCAAAGCAGCTGTAAGTAGCTTCTTTAATTCAGCTGAGTGACGCTTGGGATTGGAAGGTTAAAAAATAGCATCCTTCATAGTGACATATACCTTTCCTCCGTAGAAAGACTCACTAATATCTTTGGGTATGTCACATACCAGTGCAACTGAAGGAGTGAACTTGGTTTTGGTAAAGTCATGGTCTCCAACCATGAACTTGGAATTCATGCCAACAAGAACTTCTTTACCACGATCAACAGCAGCTACTGGAAAATCTGGCTCTCCAATCTTGATATTGTGCTTGTCATCAAGACAAACCATTGCTGAATGATCACGAAACATGATTGCGAAGTGTTTCAAATACTTAAAGATGGCAGCACAATAGTGAGAATCTATATGATCTGCATGTAGTTGGCGAGACTGGATCATGAATTTGATTGCAAGCCTTCCTGTCATGCTAGAACAGCTTCTTCGAAATGGATTTCTTGGCCAAAATTGTGCACGTATCCATTCTAACGAGGGTACATCAATTTCAGAATTCTTTGCAACAATTTGATCTCGTAGATCTCTCACAGAGAAAGCAAACGCTAAATGACAGGTTGTGCCATGTCTACGGTAGTCAACTGCAGCAAGCGATTTTTCATTGATCAGTGCTATAACTTCAGCCCAAAATTGTTCATATTTTCTCTTCTACCAGGGTTGATATCACGGAGATCATACACCAATTCAGGATCTTGGGAATCAAGCATAAATTTCAATTTTTGTTGAACATGTTGTTCTACTGAAGTGGTAGAAACATCACCAGTAAGGAACTGGTACAGTTCCATCATTACTGCAGGTTTTGCTTTCAGCACAAGCCCAAAGCATTGACAGAACTGTCTCCGCATCTCCCTGGAATGGTACTGATTGATATTCAGCTGAATTGAAGAAACTATCTCCTGGCTCTTGTTCAGATCATACTGTTGAGGATCACATGGAACTAGCCATGCATACCACAGAGACCCTAAGTGGTTGCCATGGTGGTATATGTAGATTTCAATTTTAAATGGCAATGAAATTTCATGTAAGTAGACGTAGCGAAGACGTGAGTTCACTGGAGAATAATCATTCAGGAATACTGGACTTCCATAGTTTCCTGACTGCAGTAGTTTTTGTTCCAAAGCTTTATAGCGTTCAGCTATGCATGGCTTTCGAACTGTTGCTCCTACTACAAACTTGTGGTTGCTTGATGTATTATTCAGAATAGAACGACAGGGAGAGAGAGAGAGTGGTGATTTCTTTGCACTTCTGTAGCCTTCTCTTCTAGGTATGTGATATACTTGTTGCAATTTTTAGACAGAAGACGAAGGGAATCTGTAAATTCCTTCCACCGTGTAGTTTGGAGAGCAGGAAGCATCAATACACCACATAATGAATCATTATATTGGATGAGCACCTCCCTTTTGACTGGTGCTACACGGTGCTTGTGAGCTGCAGGGTTGTTATACATTTTGATCATCAAGCAATCAAAGTAGGATGGGACAAAATGGGGTATTCTATCATTGAGGGTCTTGTAGTGGGGCTGAAAATAGAATAATGCTTATGACAAGGCTTTGACTACTTGTTTCCCTGTTGTCATCTCGGTTCCTGCTTCAAATCCCAATTTTTTGTTACCCAAAAAGTCAATAATGTCATCATGAAGACGATAGTCTCCACGTCCACTTTCATACCTTTCACGAGTCAAAAGTCTAGGAGGTATCTAGGCTCTTTTGCTGAGGTCATAAGGATTGTGAATGCATTCCGCTGGGTTGATGTATTGCATCTTTTCTCTACTTTTTCTACAAAGTACCTAATAAACTGCCCATTCAGAGAACAGCACTCTACCACATTAAACCCCAGTTCTATTAGCACACTCTGGGCACAATCAATAGATTTAGATAAGGTGCACCTTGTTATTTTTGTACCTTCATCGATTTCAGGTAAATTCGTCCTGATGTCTTCAAAAATAGACACAAATGTCTGTTCTTCCGAGCATAGAAACATTTTCCAAGGATAAATCCTATTGTTTCCTTGTAGGACTGACACAGTGACATACATGGCAGACTAGCTAGAGCCAGTAGGATTACAACAAAATGTACTAGGACCTGAGCGCTGAGTGAGAAGTCTACCGTGTGTGAAGTTCAGACTTGTTTACACAGCTGTGTTTTGTAATTTTAGCGCCCGCCCGCATAAATTTTTTACTTCCTGGATGAGAAACAGGAAATTTCCCTGCTGTGGCCTTATGAACATATTTGTTCTTAATTTAGAATTGTATGAGAATCCTATTTATAGTTGTGCATGTTGTTGTTGTGATCCAAGTGAACTCAGTAGGTGTTGATTGTGTGTGGTACTGACACAAAAACACAAGGTCGCACACACAAGTAACTTGTGCTGTGACCATGTGCTTTTGTGTCAGAACAGGATGTCTAGATCATTTGTGTCAATTGTAGGTGTGGTTTGTCATTCATATTTAAAGTGTCAGCATTGTGAGATTCAGTTTAGTTCTATGTTCATGCAGTTCACTGCGAGTTGTTCTATCTTTGAATTATACAAAAATAAAACCCTAACTTATCTTCCCTACCTGGGAATGGTTGGACTGGAATTCTGGTGGCAGCAAATTACCCTACTTGTTCAATTATTCTTAAACTACTTCTGATAGCAACTCTTTTGCCATTTTGCTGCAGTTCCAATAAAAAAAAAAAAAATTTTTTTTAAATAAAATAAAAATGAAACCGCGATGACGACCCCGTACCCACCGCGATGTCTCCTCGCGGTTCGCTTGACCGGTTAATTCGGTTGTCTTACAGGGGTAACACAATTGAAAAAATCGGGGATGTTTGTTGGCGAGTGAGCGGAGCGAGCGAGACAGTTAGGGGTGGATAATGCAAAATCGGGTATATGTTATACGTATACATAATTATAACATTAATACCCGATTTTGCATTATCCACCCCTAATACTGTCTCGCTCGCTACGCTCGCTCGCCAATAATTGTTTAGGCCAGCTGAGAAGCCTCTTCAAGTCTTCCTCCCTGATATAAAGAAACCGCAATTAAACTACTATTGTAATTTTTCATTGTTTCACATATTAATTCACCTGTTGTAGTTATCATTTCCTTTCATTTAGCCACGTATTGAATTATTGGCGAGCGAAGTGAGCGAGACACTTTGTGTGTGTGGGGGGGGGGGGGGGGGGGGGGGGGGGGGGGGGGGGGGGACACAATTGAAATTGAAAATCTGGGATATTTGCTTGTTGATTATCGAGGGAAAGGAGCGAGCAAGATACTATTAGGGGTGAACACTTGAAAATCGGGTAAACGTTGTACGCACCCGCGTGGGCGGAGAAATTTTTCATTTTTTTCTCTCCTAAAAACAAGGCTTTTTAGGTTCGAACCCACTTTCTTCTGACTACAGCATTAAGCTCCAAATTGTGAGGTAATTACTTCTAAACGTTTGTTTTTCATGTCCAAAAAAGTTTCTGAGACTGGTTACTATGATATTAAAATAAAACCCTTTACCAGACGTAATTTCAAAACTTCGTCGTTTTTTTTTGTGGCTGCTAAAAATGCCGCTTGTTAGTTGTCCAGTGCCACTGCTAACCAGAATGGTTAATAATAATAACTCTGGCCTTTCTTAAAAGCTTGTTGTCAACAGTGACAGGTAAATTCAAATAGTCAGAGTACTACAGAAGTTATTACTGCTCAAGAAAATGAGAAGAAAGTAATTTTGTATTTGTGAGCTAAAATTGATGGTGCTTTGTTTTTGTAGCTGTGAGCTGGTTGTCAAGAATTAGTGGTAATTCAGGTAGTAAAAATAACTCAAATTTTATACTACAAAAGTTACCAATACTCATGAAACGAGGTTTTTCAAATTACGTTTGGTAAAGGGTTTCAATGCCATAGTAACCGTTCGCAGTAACGTCTTGGGACTTAAAAAACAAGCGCTTCGAAGAAATTATCTCACAATTTGGAGCCCAAGTTTCATGTAAGATTTGCTTAAAGCTGTAGTATCAGAAGAAAGTAGGATCAAGCCTGAAAAGCCGTGTGTTTAGGCGGAAAAAACAACAACTAGCTAACAAATATGGAATTACAACTTACCACAGTTTCATGAGTATTGGTAACTTTTGTAGTATAAAATTTGAGTTATTTTTACTACCTGAATTACCACTCTGGCTACCAGTGGCACTTGACAACCAACGAGTGGCATTTAGCAGCCCCAAAAAACGACGAGGTTTTTCAAATTACGTTTGGTAAAGGGTTTCAATGCCATAGTAACCGTTCGCAGTAACGTCTTGGGACTTAAAAAACAAGCGCTTCGAAGAAATTATCTCACAATTTGGAGCCCAAGTTTCATGTAAGATTTGCTTAAAGCTGTAGTATCAGAAGAAAGTAGGATCAAGCCTGAAAAGCCGTGTGTTTAGGCGGAAAAAACAACAACCGGCACCCCCGCGCGCGTTTAAAGGGCATACGCCATACAGTAACGTCTTGGGACTTAAAAAACAAGCTCTTCGAAGAAATTATCTCACAATTTGGTGCCCAAGTTTCATGTACATATATATTTATACTAGTGATGTGCTTGAGCACAAATGGGAGGGAGCCTGCCTAGTTAGGTAACACAACACTACAGTATTGTTACTATGTTTTAGCTTTATAGTTCATGCAAACATTATAATAGTTATTGCCTTTTATTTCAGCAAACAAAAATTACTCTCTTACCTGATTATTGGTTTTTTGGGGCTGCTAAATGCCACTCGTTGGTTGTCAAGTGCCACTGGTAGCCAGAGTGGTTAAAATAGTAAAACCAAGGAAGCTACCATTACTTGGGAGAAGCTGAGTAAGTAGGTTATTCCATATTTGTCAGCCAAAATTACATAAATAACTCTTGCTATATTTTTTTGGTAGAGCTGCGTGCTTGTTCACCAGTTACTGGTAATTGAGGTAGTCAGAATGGTTAAATTGGTAAGAAAGTATTTCTGTAAATTAATGGTCAACTACTATTTACTTTTTGCATGAACTAAGCTAAAGTATATTAGCTATTGGAGCAAGCATACCTTTTACACTGGAATTCTCGCTAAGTAACAGAATGTTGTTTAAATAAACTTGCTTAAGCCAACTCAACTTTATACAGTAGCTAATACTGAGTTGCTCACCCAACGTGGCAGCTCATATTAAGGTAAGGGTTATATTATTAATAAGGAATTGCTCCAAAGCCTTATATCTGACTGCCCCTTGTATGCTAATAACAAAAGATAAAGTGGGAATGTAATACCGTAGCAATAATACAGAATTGAAGTATGTGGCTGTGGTTAAAATCAAACATTATTCAAATCTGTATAGTGTGGGGCCACCCCTCGCAAGTAAAGAGAGAAGAAAGAAAGAGAATTGAAGAAAGAGAAGAGAAGAAAGTACTTATGGAACAGAGAATGCATTTTTGTGTCTTAATTATTGTTGTGTATCATATCATGTAGCGTGTGTGAAAGGACAATGGTGTAGATTTATTGTACATATGTTTGTGGACTTTGGTGTGCATGCATGTGCCTGCTCTAGGGTGAACTTAACGCTCTAGAGCAGGATGTTTAGAGCTTTTCGTGTCAATTGTAGGTGTGGTCTTATTTTTGTATTTATAGTTCGTCCTCCTGTGTGTGAGTTCAGTTCTTAGTCGTTGCTCTCGTCATCTCATATCGTTTTCATTAGACGTAAAACTCTGATCTAGGAATTGGACTGCGCGGCGGGAATTAGACCACCCTCCTGGCGTATGAGCAATTGATTGGAACTCTGGTGGCAGCGTTCAAGCTATCTCCCCCACATATAGTTATAAAAAAAAACTTGTGAAAAAGTGAGAATACATCTAAAGGATTTTACTGTGATCAAGACAATATATGCCCATGGACTTTGATTGTTAAAGTAAAGTATACGGTAAAATACATACTTCAATGTATGCTATACAGCTACTCCAGCTGGTGTATAATTCTTACGGTTACAGTAGTACAGTCTCACTCTCAAATTTTTCTTATTATCCATGAAATTATTGCTCCATTTGGTGGCCTGTTACAGACATTTTTTTAATTCTCTGTATTGTTGAAAAAGAAAAAAAAACAGCCTATGAGTGAGAGAGAATACATTTAATGAGTAAAAGAATAAAAGAAGGCTGAGAAAGAAATCGGGAATAATTTAAACTTCCACGTATAGACAAAATCTTAGAAGAAAGAAAATTTCAGAAAGAGAATACATCTAATGATTAAAAAAAGTGCTATAATATGCTCGCCATATTTTAATTGTGTATGCTAAATTATTTGCATCAAATTTTTGTGAAGAACACGTTTATTTTAAATAGGTACATCAATTACGAGCTTACATATTATTACTACTCTTATTGTTAGCGTGAATGAAGATATTATATGGACAATAAAATAACTACTTTTTTAATGATATACTGATAAATAAACAAAGAATCAATATATACAATGTTCTACAGTTGAAATTATAAGCCATGTTTTCAAATATAATTAACAATGATTATAAAAAAAATGAATGCACTAATCATTTTGATAACATTCCCAGGCTAAGGAAAAAAATTATTTAGTAATTTAATAAAACTCAATATGCTGATAAACTTTAATGCATTAAAACAATTGTGGTGGTACCAGTGGGGGTTCATCAATACCATAGTGATTGCTAATATCTTGATGATCATCATAATTTCTATCAGGTAGTTCACCTATGTTACAAGTTAAAATACATCATTATAAAAAATATAAAGAATTTAAAAGAATTAAGTAGCTATCTCAAAGGCTGTGTCCAACTCAGTGAATTAATTGTGACTATGACACTTGTAGCCAAATATAATATGGTGAGAAAGATGTATTATAATGATATTTTTAAAATTATACA
>WLWD01001790.1_pt1 | contig 30246 bp, 23 predicted proteins | sample 6712731 | NCBI WGS metagenome assembly WLWD01 (sample SAMN12718690, study PRJNA576275) | sponge metagenome | isolation source: marine sponge | host: Mycale hentscheli | place: New Zealand: South Island, Marlborough, Capsize Point | collected 2014-11-01
TTATTTTGACAGACACTTGGATACACATAGTAAAACCGATACTCTTTAGCTATAGCCAATAAAAAAAACTATAATTTTTTTCCATAAAGAATTTTTCATTTAGACTATGAAAGTATACACTTATACAAATGAATTATCTTATCAACTCAACTGCTGCATGTAATTCACCTGAATGACTGTCCTCAGGCAATGAGGGCGAAGCTTTATCCACCAAAGCTTTGTTGAATTCGGGTATCAAGTTGCTTGCTAGTCGTTTATGCCCTACAATATCACTGGCGAGGGCCTTCTCTAACTGATCCAATGAAGGTGGTTGCAAACCTTGACCATTTACCCACTCTAAAATAATATTTTCTAGAGCAAGAATGTGCTCAAGGTGATTGTATTTTTGTCTTAGGCTCAGTGGCAAATTCAATGCCACTCCAAGCTCTTTCCACTTGAAGCTAATTGACGTTAGACATTTTAACAGATTCGTGACATCAGTACTTTTTAGAACGTAGTTACTCCTCACAGAAGACATTCTTGATTAAGAGTGTAAATGAAGTATTCTTGACTACCTCCGAGTACCAATTGGTTGTTACTTCTCTAGTTGCTGTGTGCTATAATGTGATAAATAATGCATCATCATTAGCAAAATTTGTGACTATTCATATTAGGCATTTTCAATCAAATGTACACTGACTTTTTCTTGTAGAAACAGTATCAAGTAAATCAGAGGGCAACCTGTACAGTCTGCACTGATCAGCTGGTTGAACTTTTACTGAGCTGAAAATAAATCACATTAATGTCTACCATTACTTCACCCACCGCTTATCAAAATGATGTACTACTATTTGAAACACACAGAGCCTAAATTCACTGCTACCAGAATCTTGTGTGTCAGTCTAAGGTCATTTTGTTCAAGGTTAACTAGAACCATAAATATACCACACCAGAGCTAAGCCTGTAAAACATTCTGATAGACTATAGAAAGGTCAAGAAGAAGGGTGAGTTTGCATGCTATTATGATGATGAGCTGATGGATGTAAGTGGATGTGAAAGCTCGGTGAATAGTATACAAATCAAATCAGTAACTAAAATCAGTGTTCTAATATGCATTATGAATGCAGGCGGGAGGAAGCTGGTTTTCAGTGGTGGGGCCAAACATAATGCATTATTTTTTGAGCTTAACATAACTTGATGTTGTCTTTTGTTTGTTGGTGTAAGATTTAATTTCATAATACAAGCACAATTCATATTACAATAGTTGTGTATATGCTAAGCTAAACAATCAGCACTAACTATCCTATTTAATCATACCCTTAGCCAGGGGAGCTTTGGTTTAGTTGAACCCCTCTTTAGAGTGAACGGAAATAAATATTTCAGCCACACCCCACATATAACTTCTGGATATTAATAGCTCAAGCAACTGAATTTTTTCAACAGATTAGGACTGGAGCAATCTGGAAGTATCTTAGAAAGTTAATCCTGAAATACACAGATAGTGAGTGCACCATTATAGTGTAACTACACTATAAATAATTAAAAAAAAAAAAAGAAGAAGCTGGCCTACTATTAGCGAGTGATAGCACAGTTACCCATGCTTTCACAAGCTAATAGTAGGCCAGCTTTATAAAAACTGCATGAGACTACTGTAAGTGAAAAATCACTTACAGTGTGGTTACATTATATAGTGCAGTCACTATCTCTGTACTCAGGATAAACTTTCTCTGGAACTTTGCTTTTAACCAATGGCTCCTCCTAATCCGTTAAAAAATTCAGCCTAATTTGGGTAGAGCTTCTGCGCTAAAGAATGACGTTGTGTCCAACTAGAAACTACTTGAACTCTACATTTTCAAGGCTAGAGCTGCAAGCTTGCGCACTTACCCTTACTATTTCACGCTACCGTGGTATTTCACTTTGTTCCGGTGCTATTTCTGCGATTTTTCCAATAAATTTCTGAACAGGCAGTTTACACGCAGTACAAGAAATAACTTGTTGCACGAAAAAAGCGTTTTTACTGTTTATATACAGCTCACCGCATTGGTTAGAAGCCTGGTTACTCGAGAATAATACCGCTTTTCTCTGGGATATCAACAATGTTTAATGAATTTTGAAGTAGATACATAGAACAAATTATAAGCTTGAGCGCAGTTACCTTCTGTTTTGTTTTTTAATATTATAGAAACATTAACGAGGAAACAAGAAAGTAGATGTATCTTTATGCGTCTTCAAAATGCGTCTTCAAAATGCGAACTTCTGGCTGCGGGCCTGTTTATCATACACACACTATTTGGTTATACCTCTGACTCTACGTGACTCGCTGACACCCATAAGGAGACCCGGTAAGAGGGAGGTGCCAGTCCAGGCCTGTAGCCAGGAGTTTGCATAGGAAAGCGAAAAATAAGGGGGAAAATATGCGAAACTAATAATTTGTCTGACGTTCTATGTGTTCTAATTCATTGAACACTGCTGACTATCAGCCATAAGCGGTAAACTGCTAACGCTATATCGTTCTCGTGTAACCAGGCTTCTAACCACTACCGTGAGTTATACACAAACAGTGCCAGCAAGCCAAATTTGAAGAATGAAGACCCGTCTGGGACGGCGATACAGCTCTGCACACCTGCTACTATTTGGTGTTATTTCGAAGCGGCCGAAGGAACTAAAGTGCTCATTTTTTTTCCAGAGGTAGCTAGCAGGCTTCTTCGCAACATTACAGAGCCATATTTCTAATATCTATATTCTATTTTTGTAAATTCTAAGGGGGGTATGCTGCTTGTGCGCAAAATTTGGATTCAATTCAATGATACAATTCCACGAAATATCGATTTATATTTTCAAGTTGACTACTGATTCGCTATTTTACCCCGCCCCCCATAACGTTGAGCTCCGCGAACGCGCAATTTATTGGTAAGAGCATAATCAATTGACTGGCGGTTCTGCGGTATTATACTGAATGATTAAACGACCACAGGTCCCGGTGGCAGGGCACCCTTAAGTGAGATTGGGCGCGGTAGCCCAACCCCCCCCCCCCCCAGCGTTTCCTACAGCCTTGGTGACTGACTCAATCACAATTTCAATATTTGCAATAGCCATTAACTTTCCACTATAGGCCTAGTTTCTACTCAAAAACTGCCTCTTGCATGCCACACACTGCACTACTTCAACCATCCCTTGCCTGATGGGAACACATTCTCTACAAATAAGATCAGATATTTTAGACGCATAAAGTATGATTTATTGAGACATATACCAGCTTATGTAGCTAATTAGCTTAAAAACTTGCCAATCTGAAAGGAACTTGCAAGATAACTACGGGGAGTAGTGATCCATGCCATAGACCTAACACCCTAATAAGAAATAACTGGGCCCACTAAAATTAATAAAGGTCATCTCACTAAATAGCTAGTCTCACCTTTTCCTTACAAGAAGTTATGTTGTTTCCTCAGGCAGGGCCAGTTCCTTTGTAGCGATTAACGGTCTGGTATCAAGCGAAATAGTAATCACTATAATGTATTACTCAGATCAGGGAAGCCTCACAAGAGTCACTAAGGGCACTATCAATCTTATAAGTGCAGCTGGTCTTGGTCTCAGTGGTTTGTTTCATGTGCATGCAAAAAAAATTCCACAAAAAAGGTGGTGCACACTCAATGTAGTCCCCCATACATACACCCTGTAACGCCCTTGCGCATCAATCCCACTGGGAATTAAATTTGCAAAACAAAATTCAACCTATTCTCCCTCCCTTCCAGCTGTGTGCTACTCAAAGGTTATCTCGTTAACCATAGAAGGCCACAAATACCACACTAGAGCTAAGCCTGTAACTCATGCTGAAGTTGAAAGTAGAACATTCTGATAGGCTGAAGAAAGGTCAAGAAGAATGTGAGTATAAGCGAGTATAATGCACTAGAGTCAATTTTTGCAATAATTAGCTGATGGATGTAGGAGTGGATGTGCAAGCCAGGAATGGCATACAAATCAAATCAGTTACTAAAAGCAGTGTTCTAATAAGCATTATGAATGCAAGTCAGAGGAAGCTCATTTTCAGTGATGGGGCCAAACTATTGCTTGAGCTTAACATAACTTAATGTTGTCTTTTGTTAGTTGGTGTAAGATTTAATTTCGTAATACAAACACAATTCATATTACAATAGTTGTGTATATGCTAGGCTGTTAAAACAATCAGCGCTAACTATCCTATTAAATCATACACACACTATTTGGTTACACCTCTGACTCTAAAGGACTACTTGTTCCAACTTTCAGACAGTTCAACTAGTTTACAATGAGCAGCGTGCACAACACTTCAGCAGACTGTTCCAGAGACTACTAGTCTGCTGCCAGAGTTTTCCTGTCTAACTCCCACCCTTCCTGTATTCAGGTGGGCCAGGCCTACCATCTGGCTGCAAGACTACCATTATATTCCCCCCCTCCCCCCCTCCCCCCCCTCCCCCCAGGACACCCATAAGAACAGTAAGAGGGAGAGGTGCCAGTCGTTAATAAAAAGAAGCGGCACAGTTGAGGCAGCTATAGCGGGTATCTGGATTTTTGAGAGAATGCGGGGTTTCAAAATATAATTTTTTTTACTTTTACCCTACTGAGTGATTGGGCGCCTAGCGAGCGCCCTCAGCGTTTACAACAGTCTTGGTGACTGACTCCATCACAGTTAGCTTTCCCCTAGGCTTAACTTCTACTGAGAACTACCTCTTGCATGCCACACACTGCATACTTAAACCATCCTTTGCCTGCTAAGGGTGCAGTACCACCGGAACCTGCGGTAATTAAATAATTCAGTATAATACCACAAAACCCGCCCGTAAAACTCGATCCAATTTACTCTCCGCGAACTGACTATTGTACGCGACTAGCGCGCAAAAGGTTCTGAAGTATGCAATACTATCAAGGGGATCCAAGGAGCTGTGCCTTCTCATTGACCTCTCTGCTGGAGAGCCATGCCCTCTCTTCTAAATAACCAGGATGTAGTATTCTTCCCTTCAGGAGCATGACTTCTTAGGAGAGCCGAAGGTCTACTATTCTCTCCTCTGGAGAACAAGGAAGCCATGTCTTCTGCTCTGCACTTTTGTTGTGAACCTGCCAGTTGTACCCTAGAACCAAGGAGTTGTGCCTTCTCATAATGGGAGCTCATCTATTTCTATGAAGAGCATGCCAGCACCTTTCTCTCCTGTTGAGGTAGATTAGACCAAGTACAGTAGGACTTCAGTATAACAACACTTTGGGACCACAGGGTGTTCTGTTATAGTGAAATGTTCGTTATACTGAGGTTCATTGAGTTTAATTGGATGGAGACCTCACGGCTGTTTGGCTGTTTCACGTAAAGGACTCCGCGGAAACTTAATCACACCCCCAGAAATTTTTTCCTGGATCAAATTTCCCTGGCAACCACAGTAGCAACCAATGAACCAGGAAATGCTATCCCATTTTTAACAGGTTACGTAAGGCAGGAAGCGGTGGGCAATGGGCATTCTATCAGCCCCAAATTTTCTGTGCCTTTCCAATTAAAGAGCAAAAAAATCTGACCAGCGGTGGCGCCAATACTTAGTTCTCTTCCAGATAGGTTATTTGCTTATTGCTGGTTATTGCACTAGAACTTTGGAAGCGCTTCAGGAAAGATGATTTGGATGAGTGAAAAAGGTAAGTATTTCCAATATTTGTGACTAAATCCCTATAGGTGCAACTTTTTTTTTTAACAGAACTACAAGCGATGAAAAAGAGTATGGTTAATCTGGTTCCCCCTTTAAAAAAATAAAGAAATCAACTTAAGCATCAAGCATCACTGTCACTATCACTGCTACTGCTGGTGTTCTCTCCAGATTTAGACTTTTTCTTCCTCTTCTGTGGAGGTGGTCTCAGGCAGGTGAGGGAAGGATCAGATTCAAGAATATGTTCTTTAACTATATATTTCATTCTCTCCACCTCATCAGGAATACTCTGGTACACTCTGTCTAGCTTCATCATGTGGGCATGGATTGCTTCTGCCCCTTGCTCCCCCATCAACCCAAAGCCAAGCCTCCATCTTCTGAACCATGGAAGGACATGATCCTCAAGAATGTGCATCTTCGGGATCACTGTAGCAAGAGGGAAACTTTTCCGGTAGAACTTCAAAAAATTGACGATGTTGGTTTCTAAGAATAAATAAAGAGGTGTATATGGACAGGAATTACTAACATATATGATTATTACCAAGCTTGACTATTTCCTCATCAGACATGTGATGGGATGAGTTATATCCTCGGTGACACTGACCAAAGAGAGAAAAGGCTTCGGAAAAGGTGTCCGCGACCTGGTTGGCTTCTCCAAGGACATTAGGATGTGATGAAGCCACTTCTCGTAAGTTGCTGCAGATGTAGGTGATGCTGGCAGGCTGAAAAAATAATATGTTTAGGTATGTGTCAAATTTTCAACAGGTCTACCTTGAGCAAGTTATGGACGTGGTTGCCAATAAAGGTCCCTCCATGGTATGCTTGTCGCTGTACCCTGAGTTTCTGGCGACACTTGTCCAAGGAGCTATAAAATATGCCTTGGGAAATGTCTAACTTAGACGTTTTTCTGTAATATTAAGACGTGACAATTTTTTATTTTTTTACTTGATGTTCATCCCCTGTGCTTCTATGACATGTTCCTTGAACATGTTCAGGTCTGTATGCAGGTTGGTGGTAGTGTCTCCTGCCTTGAACACTGACAGCAAGTCAGTACTCTTCATTGAGTTGGGGTGTTTGGTGTTCACCAACTGAAGGTTCATCTTGAAGCTGCCACGCCCCTTGTCGCCTCCAAGCTTGACCCAAAGCTCATCTGAAGGTATTGCACCCTTGTGCCAGGTCAATCCAGCAGTTGATCTGGTAGTAACAACTAGTATGTGAAAGTTTTGCATTCTATTTTTTCTGCAGACATTTAATCTATTAGTCATGATGATAAAGGAATATGCATTATTAAGGAAATTAGTAAGTGGTACCTACAATGGATATTTTTAAATATACCTTTCATGTTTGTCTACTATATCTGCTATAGCAGCAATCAGGTTTGGTCGATAGACAAAGGGGACTTCTCGCACCACTTCTTTTCCGTGCTCTTCGAAGCTAAATGCACTTCGCTCTGCCACCAGATTCTCTCCTACAAGGTCCTTTGCTATCTTCCTCTGCTGTTGCTCACTGGCTATAGAGACGTTGAAAGCTTTGAACCATCTGTGAACACATATCTAGGGAATCAAGTAAGTAAGTGTATTTTTGCTTCTATTACCTTCTCAATACTCTCAACTTATTCCAGGGCAGAGCCAGATCGGCTTTCATGGCCAGTGCATCAGTAGCTGGAACTGAAATTGGAAGCTGGGCTTGATGAAGAAGATTTTGTCTGTCACCCTTAGACATAGCCGTCACCTCAGCACTTAGCTGTGAAGTACTGTCACCACAGCTTGCAATTTCCCTCACTGCACACTCAGCGTCCTAGTCCGATTGATAACTGTCTTAGCACATGCCCCAGAAGTTTCAATTCTGCCAGCAGGGACTTGCACCAAGGTGATGGGCTTTTTTTATATTTAAAAGTACAATACATAATTAAAAGCTACATATATATTACATAACAGCACACATAACAGCACACCTGGCCTCGGCTGCTACCAACTTTAAGTACAGGTGGAGATGACGAGCTATTTTCTCCTTGGTTCAAGAGATGCTTCAGTAAGGAGTGTGCAGCCTTGACTTCTGCTGGAGTTAGGTTTAGCCAACACGTCCTTCAAGGTAACCTTGGATGGTGATTCCAGATTATGGCGGAAACTGTTACATTTGCTGTCACAATGTTTCATGTAATCCTGTAGCCTTACTGTACCACCACACCCCTTCGCACATTTCACTAAAAGATCGTGGACCAAGGACATGAAGAGTGATGATGGGGGGCGAACTGTCTGACTAGTGAGTGGATGATCACTACAGCAAGGGCAGTTGACAGAACCTGAGGCTTGGATTGCCTTGCAACAACATGCTGAACACACCATGCTGTTGCATGAAAGCTCGATTGGCTGAAATGCCACCTTCTGGCAAAGAGAACAGAGCAGCTTAGTTATATTAGGTGAGTGGAGGAACTGTGGGTCTTTATTGTCTGGTAAAGGACTCGGTGGGGCGACAGACCGAATGTGGTGCATAACTGCTTTAGGTGTCTCTCCTTCAGGTCTTCCTCTTCCTTTATTCTTCTTCTTATTCTGTCCACCACCCTTTGACACTTGTTGAAAGTGTAAGCAGACCTGGTATTAATAAATTTCAATTGAACACATCAAGGTTGAATTATTTTCAGTAGGTCAAGTTTTGTTTAATCTCCACTAATACCAGGGAATTTTATTAAACATATACTCTTTTTTCCCTTCAATTTCATAATATGAGTGACAGAGAAGGGAGGGGATAGGGTATCAATAATAATAATCAGTAGATAGTCTGTGCAAGAGAAGGAAAGGCCAGTTTTTTTTTTGTGTGTGTTTTTTGTTTTAAATCTATTGTAATTGGGTAGATAGTCAGTCAGTTAGAGATGGGATGGCACTATATGTCAGTCAGAGACGGGATGGCAATATATGTCAGTCAGAGATGGGATGGCAATATATCCCTATCACTCATTTCCTTCCATCCCATTCCCAAGGGAGAAAGAGAGATTGAGGAGGAAATTTTTTTTAAATAATTTTAAAAAGCCTCATATTTTAGTATTTTTTAATGTATTTTTATTTTTATTTTTATTTTTTGTACCTTTGATTAACAAATAAACTGTGCCAGAGAGGGAATTTTTTTTTATAATTCATTGTGAATGGATAGATAGTCAGAGAGAGATGGATTGGCAATATATTCCTGTCACTCATTTAATCCCATCTCTCAAGGGAGAAAGAAAATAATTGAAAATGAAGGGAAAGAGTGTCACGTATAATTTAATTTTTTACGTTTAATTTAAATACAATCATTGGAATGATTTTTTTAATATTTAACCTACTTTGCAGCCTTCCTGATGTGGTGACCATTCCTGTGCAATGATGGAATGGAAGGGTAGTCCCTCCTTCGCTGCAAGCTTAGCTCGGTGGAACAGGGAGTGGCACAGGTTGCAGTACCACTGGGGAAACACGGCACAGTCTTCAGTAGAGACAATCATGACTCCAGCATAAGCTGCAATGTCATCAGCATGCTCTCTGCAAGAATAGACAGGTTGCTGTCTCCCCTTAGCCTTGTTAAGTCTGTTTCCACAGATCCTGCAATGCTTTTGCAGCTGTTGTTGGTGGAATTCCATGGAACTTGCCAATTTTATTTTTTCATTTTTGTGAACACAAAAATAAGTTGCATTTCCTAATGTTATTGATGGTTTATTTTGATGCATACACTACTATCTTACCTTAGTCTCAATGTCTGAAGCGCTTCCTGACAGTGAGTAAACAACCCACAAACAAGGCCTATCTAACCAGCTGAACTTCACTTGGTTGACCTATCTGGAAAAAGGTGAAGCCGCACTGGCTTGTGGTACCAATCCCAGTTGAGTGGTAGAATTGGAATGAACCCTTAAGGTCATTGCTAATGGTATCTATTGGCAGGAAATATCTAACTTGGTTCCAGTATGAAATATGAAGCAAGGGAAACCAGGAATTTGTGCAACCAAATCCCAAGAGATCATGAATATATTAATGAGCTTACTGGAAGTTTCCTACTTGGTAACAATTAACCCAATTAACTGTTAAGTTTCTATTAGTGAAACAGCCTTGCCGGTGGGAGCAAAACAGCTGCTTTTGCAGTGTGGTTTGTGCCAGCAATGGAGACTGTGGGAGCAAAACAGCTGCTTTTGCAGTGGGTTTGCCCCATGCACAAAATTTTGCAAATTGTACAGTTGTTATATCATATCATCCTAAGTGAGTTGGTTATACTGAGGTCCTACTGTACTATGATCTAAAATTTGATTCAGGTCTTATTTTAAAAAATCAATAAAATAATAATTGATAATAAATAGCCTAATTGATGAATATATACTATTGTAGAAAGAAAACATTAGTCAATAAAAGTAATAATTCACATTTTCTTTTAATGGTGTGCAAATATCATAATATATATATATATATTATTCATCCATCACAACAGTAACAGGGACAAAAAAATAGCACCAAAAACTCCTGAGAAGTTGAAGTTAACACACTAACTTCTACCCCCTACACCAACTTTCTGTCAAGCTCTACAAAGACACCAAAGCAGATTCTTCCTTCAAGTTGCAGCTGTGATCCTTGATATATCTATTCTAAACGAGTGACTCCAGGCGTATTTAATACGTGGCCGATTCTTCATCGTCTAGGACCCTCCAGTACATTCCAGAAGTCTTGTACTCTTCCCTGCGGGGCTCACTCGCACAGTATCTCTTCTTCCGTGTTTGCTTACCAGTTCTAATTAGAGCCTCCACCACCAGGAATTTTGCCCACCATAAATTGCGCGCTCAGAGTTGGGGGGCGGAGTTGAAGAATCAAATAAATACGGATCTTCGTACCTAAAAATTGAAATTCAGAAGTACTGGATGGCCAGAATAACTCATATTTTGTACACAGGGTACACGCCACATTAAAAAAAAAATAAAAAATAAAACATTTACAATGAGTTGTTTTTTTTAAATAGGATACAAAAAAATTATAATATAAAAAAAAATAATTTTTAAATGGAAAACAAATACTAATATAAAAAATACGGCGTTGTAATGTTGTGGGGAAGCCCCTAGGCTACCGCTGGAAAAAAATCGACTTCGTAACTGCAACGGTCGCCCCAGAATTTCGCTGAATAGCTGTAAGGTTTGTTCCTGGTCGGTCTTTTTTTTTAAGCTTGGTTTATAAGAGCTGTCTGTTGGTGTCTGTTTCAACTGCAACAACAAGCTAAGCGTACATTGAACAGACAACGAGAAATAAATACATAGCATAACTCCTCCACCTGCGGTTTAGCGCTGCGGTTTCAAGTGGTCCCATTCTGAAAGGAACTTGCAAGATAACTACTGGGATTTAGCTATGAACCTAACACCCTCTTGAGAAATGACTGTGGGCCATTATATTACACTAACTAAATAGGCTCACCTTTTCCTCAAAAGTGATGTTGTTTCGTCTCGCAGGGCTAGTTCCTTTGTCACGATTAATGGCTACACACCAAGCGGTTGATCGATACCAGTTAATTTATGGTAATCACTGTACAGTAACTACTCAGCTCAGAGAAGCCCCACAATAGTCTCTGAGTGCACTATCAATCTTATGATAAGTACCGGTCGTGGTATCAGCAGTTTATTCCATATTGCACGCAAAATAATCCCTAAGGAAAACCATTATAAAAAGGTGGCTGCACACCACCAAGGAAATTGAGGTAAGTAGTAATTCCGTTGATTTTGTATTTGTTTGCTGAAATAATAGGTCATAACTGCTATTATAGTGTCTGCATGAACTAAGCTAAAACATAGTTACAATACTTATTTTTATGCTACCTAACTATCAGGCTCGCTCACCATTTGTGCTCAAGCACATCACTAGTTGGCGAGCGAGCGTAGCGAGCGAGACACTTACAGGGGTAACACAATTGAAAATCGGGGATGTTTGTTGGCGAGCGAGCGTAGCGAGGGAGACAGTATATTAGGGGTGGATAATGCAAAATCGGGTATATGTTATATGTATATATGTATGTGGGATGGTACGTATGCCCTTTAAACGCGCGCGCGGGGAACTCTTTTCTCCTAAAAACACGGCTTTTTAGGCTTGACGCCAGTTTATTCTGAAACTACAGCATTAAGCAAGCCTTACTTTATACTTAAGCTCCAAAGTGTGAGAAAATTCCTGCGAAAATACTTGCTTTTCAAGAAACAAAAAGTTGATTCGACCGGTTACTATGGCATTGAAGACCCTTTTCCAGACTCAATTTAAAAACTTCGCCGTTTTATGGGGGGATACGGAGTGCCGGTTGTTGGTTGTCAAGAGCCGTTGGTAGTCAGAATGCCGTAGCATTAATGCTAAGGAAGCTACTACTTCTCGAGGGAAGCTGAGGTAAGTACGTAATTCCATATTTGTTAGCTAAATATGCAAAATTAACTCTGGCCTTTCTTTTTTGTAGCTAAGAGCTTGTCAACAGTGACTGGTAAATTCAAATAGTCAGATTGGCTCAAATTTGGTACTACAAAAGTCACCACTGCTCAAGAAAATGAGGTAAGAAAATAATTTTGTATTTGTGTGCTAAAATTGATTGTTTTTGTTTTTGTAGGTGAGAGCTTGTCAAGAATTCAAGGTAATTCAGATGGTCAAAGTAACTTCAATTTGATACTACAGAAGTTATCAATACTCAGGAAATTGAGGTAAGTAGTAATTCCATATTTGTTGGCTAAAATTACAAATAATAACACTGGTTTATTTTTTATCGTAGCTGAGAGCTTGTTCAAGAGTTACTATGGTAATTGATATTATCAGAATGGTTGATGTTTGATACCACAAAAGTTACCATTAATCGGTAAGTGATTTTGTATTTGTTTGCTGAAATCCAATGTCATAACTGCTATTATAGTGTTTGCATGAACTAAGCTAAAAACAGTAACATTTTATGTTACCTAACTACAGTCGAACCTCTCTACAACAGCCAAGCATGGGGACAAGCGTGTTGGCCTTTGTAGAGAGTTTGACCTTATTTCGGAGTTTTTCAGGTAAAGCCCACCACAAAGGAGGTGTGTCCGTCATAACTATGGCTAGCCAGGTCGTTACTGCTACTGAACTTCAAGTACTGGAAATAGACTCTTACATTAGGGGCTACCACGCATATACTGATGTATGGGTACCTATGGTAGGGGAATCACTATTGGTAAAGCCAGAGCCTGCAAATGCCAAAGATAAGAAAGCAGTGGCTATTTTGAAGGAGACTACTATTGTAGGTCATGTACCACAAAACCTGGCTCCACGGCTTTTCCAGTTTTTGAGAAGAGACGTCAACAAAGCATTTGCCGTGATACGAGGGGACAAAGTGAACAGAGGCGCTGGTTACGGTCTGGAAGTGCCGTGCATCTACCGCCTATACGGCCCTCCAGCCTATATCAATAAAATGAGGGAGCTGGTAAATGATCTGATTGCTGCTGGACATTTGTAATTCTGACTTGCTCTATATTCGAGTTTAAAATGACTAAATTGTTGTGCAAGCTATGCATGGGTGTGGCTAACTGGCCGTTGTGGGAGATAATTTTGTATTGCAATTTCACTGTGGGGTCCGGTAATATGACCGTTGTTCGGAGTTGGGAGTCAACCGTTTCTCAGAGTTTAAAATCTATTACAGACATGCGGATGGAGCTCCGTTCCCAGCGGAATGACCGTCGTTGAGAGTCTGACCGCTTTTCGGAGTCCCGTTGTAGAGAGGTTCGACTGTATCAGGCTCGCTCGCCATTTTGTGCTCAAGCACACCACTAGTTTATCAGTATGTATGGACGTACGTATGTCATTTTGTACTTTGACCCTCGCGTATTTTTGTGTTCGCTCGGCGTTCGACCCCGTCCCAAACTTCACTAAACAGTATCCTCTGGTTTAGCGACCATTACCCGTATCACCTTAGAAATTGAATTGTGAGTACCGCTTTGAATTATTTTGCGTGTGCAGTTAAAACTCTAAAACTTATGGGAGTTCCATTTCTATTCAAGTTAGTTGCTATTTATCACAGTTATAAGCCCTACTCAACAGCATTTACTTGAAAATTCATTGTCCACTAGACGAACCACGAAGGTAAGTCTTGCGTAGGTATGTTCAGTTGTGTGAAAGTATTGTGCGTTACAACTACTATAAAGAATTTCACAAAGAAATTTTTAAATAACGTGACTTGATTTTGTTGCTTCTTTTTCAAATTCAGACAGTTGAGGGGAGTGGTTACTATGGCATTGAAACCCCTTTACCGTGTATGCTTAATTTAACAACTCGACTTAAGTTTGAATAACAATAGTGTAGTTTAAGGCTCGCTCGCCATTTGTAATTAGAAGCGCGGGCTAAAACAGAAGTCTCACGTACCCCATAAACAGAGAAATAAATAGATAAATATATAATCGCCATTTATGCTCAAGCACATTACTAGTATATTTAGGTCTAGAAATTGTTTTTCAAGTAAATGCTGTTGAGTAGGGCTTATAACTGTGATAAATAGCGACTAACTTGAATAGAAATGGAACTCCCATAAGTTTTAGAGTTTTAACTGCACACGCAAAATAATTCAAAGCGGTACACACAATTCAATTTCTAAGGTGATACGGGTAATGGTCGCTAAACCAGAGGATACTGTTTAGTGAAGTTTGGGACGGGGTCGAACGCCGAGCGAACACAAAAATTAAAAAAAACGAAAAAATCGGGGATGTTTGTTTATCAGTACGTATGGACGTACGTATGTCATTTTGTACTTTGACCCTCGCGTATTTTTGTGTTCGCTCCGCGTTCAACGCCGTCCCAAACTTCACTAAACAGTATCCTCTGGTTTAGCGACCATTACCAGTATCACCTTAGAAATTGAATTGTGAGTACCGCTTTGAATTATTTTGCGTGTGCAGTTAAAACTCTAAAACTTATGGGAGTTCCATTTCTATTCAAGTTAGTCGCTATTTGTCACAGTTATAAGCCCTACTCTACAGCATTAACTGGAAAATTCATTGTCCACCAGACGAACCACGAAGGTAAGTCTTGCGTAGGTATGTTCAGTTGTGTGAAAGTATTGTGCGTTACATTTTGTTGCTTCTCTTTCAATTCAAACAGTTGTGGGGGAGTGGTTACTATGTCATTGAAACCCCTTTACCGTATATGCTTAATTATTGGCGAGCGAGCGTAGCGAGCGAGACACTTACAGGCATAGTTGCCAACCATCCCGATTCTGGCGGGCAATCCCGACATTCTAGCTCCAGTCCCGCTCCTGTGCCGACATCACCGACCAGAGAGGGTCCGAGGCCAGGAAATGAAGGCTAAACTGTAACAGTACAGCTCGAGACTTAGTTTAGCTAGCTATGGCCCGAGTAGGGTCAAAGTACAGTTATTTTTAGTCCTAACGCAAGAAAGCAACTCGCCAATCACTTCACAAAGACTAAAAACAAGTTCACATAACAAATCATCAGTTCACAAAACAAATCATCAGTTCACGATCTTTTCGATGTGCATGTGGACGTGGCAAAAGGGGCGTGGTTTAATTTAAAAAGGGGCATGGTCGTGGCAAAAATTTTCAGGCGCGCAAGCTCGCTGGTTGTCCCTACATTTTGTATCTAAAAGTTGGCAACTATGTACAGGGGTAACACAATCGAAAATCGGGGATGTTTATTTGGCGAGCGAGCGAAGCGAGTGAGACAGTATTAGGGGTGGATAATGCAAAATCGGGTATATGTTATATATATATGTATGTATGGATGGATGGATGGTACGTATGCTCTTTAAACGCACACCGGAGAACTTTTTTTCTCCTAAAAACACGGCTATTTAGGCTTGACTCCAGTTTATTCTGAAGCTACAGCATTAAGCTAACCTTACTTTATACTTAAGCTCCAAAGTATGAGAAAATTCCTACTAAAACCCTTGTTTTCAAGACACAAAAAGTTGATTCGACAGGTTACTATGGCATTGAAGACCCTTTTCCAGACTTAATTTCAAAACTTCGCCGTTTTATGGGGGATACGGAGTGCCGGTTGTTGGTTGTCAAGAGCCGTTGGTAGTCAGAATGCCGTAGTATTAATGCTATGGAAGCTACTACTTCTCAGGGAAGCTGAGATAAGTACAAAATTCCATATTTGTTAGCTAAATATGCAAAATTAACTCTGCCCTTTCTTTTTGTAGCTAAGAGCTAGTCAACAGTGACTGGTAAATTCAAATAGTCAGATTGGCTCAAATTTGGTACTACAAAAGTTACCACTGCTTAAGAAAATGAGGTAAGAAAGTAATTTTGTATTTGTGTGCTTGTCTTTTGTTTTTGTAGGTGAGAGCTTGTTGTCAAGAATTCAAGGTAATTCAGATGGTCAAAGTAACTTCAATTTGATACTACAGAAGTTATCAATACTCAAGAATGATGTAAGTAGTAATTCCATATTTGTTGGCTAAAATTACAAATAATAACACTGGTTTATTTTTTATCGTAGCTGAGAGCTTATTTTCAAGAGTTACTGGTGATTGAGATTATCAGAATAGTTGATGTTTGATACTACAAAAGTTACCATTAATCAGGTAAGAGAGTGATTTTGTATTTGTTTGCTGAAATCAAATGTCATAACTGCTATTATAGTGTTTGCATGAAGTAAGCTAAAAATAGTAACATTTTATGTTACCTAACTATCAGGCTCGCTCGCCATTTGTGCTCAAGCACACCACTAGTTGTATATATGTTTGGACGTACGTATGTCATTTTGTACTCTGACCCTCGCATTTTTGTGTTAGTTATGTGGTCGACCCCGTCCCAAATTGCACTAAACAGAATCCTCTGGTTTATCGATCAGTACCCGTATCACCCTAGAAATTGAATTGTTTACCGTTTTGAATTCTTTTGTGGGTGCAGTTAAAACTTGAAAACTTAAAGGACTTCCATTTTTATTCGAGTTAGTGGCGGTGGTAAGTCAATGCGCTCTTTGTCATGGTTATAAGCCGTGCGCAACAGTATTTACTTGAAAATACATTGTCCACTAGACTACCGCGAAGGTAAGTCTGTGTAGGTGCATCTCCAGTTGTGTCAAGGCATTGTGTGTTACAACCACTACTTAGCTAAAGAATATCACAAAGAAAGCTTTTAAATAACGTGTATTGTTTTGTTGTTGTTTTTTTCCTTCAATTCAAGCAGTTGCAGAGAGTTGTTACTATGGCACTGAAATCCCTTTACCCTGTATGCGAAATTAAAAAACTGGACCTTAATTTCAGTAGCTTCAGTGTTAGAAGTCAAAATCATTCATATAAAAAGAGTATAGTCTTTAGGCTCGCTCGCCATTTGTGCTCAAGCACATCACTAGTATATATGTAGGTATGGATGGTACGTATGCCCCTTAAACGCGCGCGGGGAACTTTTTTTCTCCAAAAAACACGGCTTATTAGGCTTGACCCCAGTTTATTCTGAAACTACAGCATTAAACAAGCCTTGCTTTATACTTAAGCTCCAAAGTGTGAGAAAATTCCGGCGAAAGGCAAGAAACAAAAAGTTGATTTTACCGGTTACTACGACATTGAAGACCCTTTTCCGGACTTAATTTCAAAACTTTGCCGTTTTAGGGGGGATGCGGAGTGCCGATTGTTGATTGTCAAGAGCCATTGGTAGTCAGAATGCCGATTGTTGATTGTCAAGAGCCATTGGTAGTCAGAATGCCGTAGTATTAATGCTAAGGAAGCTACTACTACTCGAGGGAAGCTGAGGTTATAAGTACGTAATTCCATATTTGTTAGCTAATGAGGAACTCAAGAACAAAGACACTGCCATCTTCATTTATGAGTTTGTAAAGAAGCATGGAGGCATTCAGTTAGCCAATAAGCAACTCCTGGCAGAATCAACAGCTCCCGCACCTCCTTTACCACCTAGGAAAAGATCAAGCATGGGAGAGCTGCCAGATATCCCTCCTCCATTAACCCGTCGGGACAGTAAACCTCTACCACCACTTCCACCTCTCTCAGTAGGTGGAGTTCAAGTCCTAGCTCCTCCCACTCTCCCTACTGGTAACCATTTCTATTGTATAGCCAACATTGAAATAACATTAACACAGTACTTATTATGGACTATGGACCTTAGCATTTTTGCACCTAAGCTTATTTATTTTTATTTAAGTAGCACTTGATTTTGTGTTTATTTTTCATTGCTATTGTTGTTGTTGTTAGTTTGTTTGTTGTTGTTGTTGTTTTTCCCATAATAGTGTAGAGCTCTGTACATATTTTAGTTAAATAAGGCAAGAAGGAAGTAAATTACTCCTATAAATTTAAAGACATGTCATGTGCTTTAGGTCCAGTATGCAAATTAACTGACTGTACTGATGTATCCACAATATTTTAGGTAAAGAAGAACTAACAACGAAGCAATAAAAAATGAGGCAGAAATGAGAGCTAAAGAATACAAAAATGAAGCAGATGAGTTAAATGAAAGAGTAGAGCATCTAGAGAGGCTGATTGATGAGTCAGATGCCATGGTGGTGGAATCAAATAAGAAAATTCACCAGTTGGAGAAGAGACTAGCAGAGTCAAATGAAATGCTTGAGCAGCTGAAAGGAGCCCATGATGAGCAGTGGGTGATTCAAAGTGAGGAGATTGATTTGACAGGTCCTGAGATAGGGAGAGGTGGTTGGGCTCGAGCTGTTTTGGCTTGTTGGTATATACCCCATGATTATCATCATCTCTTATTGTATCGTAGCTCCTATAAACTGGACTAAGTTCATTTTCTCTGCGAAATAGCTCTTTGTTATGACGGCAAATGATCTGGTCATGAATTCTTTTGACAGCTACTGGTGCACCTTTAAAGTTGGCTACACTTACTGTAGGCTGATGAATATTTTCCACCACAAGTGGTCAGATATGCCAGCCTAGATATTACTAGAACTCTAAACTACCTCCACCAAATACAGCCAAGTCCCATGATCCATCGTGACATCAGCAGCGCTAATGTCCTCTTAGAGCCTCTGCTACCTCCAAAGTCTTGGAAAGCCAAAATCACATATTATGGCTCCGTGAATTTGGTTCATCAGCTCAACACCGAAAATCCAGGAAGTCCAGCTTATTCAGCACCAGAGGCTAGATTCCCAAGCCAGCAGTCGCCTAAAATGGATATCTACAGCTTCGCTGTGCTGCTTTTGGAAATGCTAACGTTGTTGCACCGGAGAACAGGCCTGCTCTAACCAGCCAAGTCCATCATGAGAAGTTCTTAGGTCTGATTAGAAGCTGTCTGGCTGAAGAAGAAGAAGACAGACCAAGTGCTTGTGATATTATCACAGAATTGCTTTGAGTTCTTTCTCCCTTGGGGAACTCTGTTTTGTTAAATAGCAAATTTTCCCACTGATTTTTTAAATTTTCACAAAATTTACTTTTGTTAACAAACCCCTTTGGGTTGTATATAGCTAGCATCCTAGCTAATAAATTCTTTTATTAAAATTGTGTTATATAAGCTACACATTATATACGACTGTATATTACTTTATTCCATGCTAGATATCTTCACAATGTTATTTTTAGGTGTATGACTCCATGAGATAACTCACCTTATCACATGGTGTTATCTCATGGCTGTATTGCGCAAGCTCATTATCCCAGTAGTTATAGCAACCGCCTGGCTTACAAGTTTACAGGGTTTTTACACCTACCTATCTTCCTCTAGTTAAGCCTACCCAACCAGGTTAGAGCCAGTTGGGATAGAAATTTACTAATTAACTAGATAATTAGCTAAGCCACTCTTTTTGAGGAAAATAACAGCACGTCACATATTAATTCCTGATCGAAACTCTCCATTCTCTGACATGCACGCTACTGTAATCACAAAGGCTGGCCATAATAATAATAGACTTATCATTGTTTGAATGAAGTTTACTTCATTGTACATATGGGGGAGGGGGGGACCTTTTTTTTTTAATGTGTATTCAAAATCAGAACACAGTGAAAATGACTTTATTTTTCATTTCAAGATTATTCAAAATTTAGGCTTATTTTCATTACAAAAGTATTAAAAATGTATAGTGTGGTGGTGAACATATGGTCACTTAGTTGCAATGATAGAATGAGCTATACATTAAAAAAAAATGTTTTTACTTAAACATCTGTAAACACTCCAATTTGTTTAAGCACCTCTTCTGCTACTTCAGCTACAATTAACGATTCCTCTAAGGGCATCACATGACTTTCACGTGACACTGGTTCCACCCTTAGGCAATTATATACTTCTTCTGCCTCATAGCGCAAGCCAGTGGGATTAGGATAGTTCCCCGGAAGGCGTGGCTCCGGTAAACTCCATTGCTTTGAAACCATCTCTTTGGGATAAACACCTTCTGGCGTTTCTAGCTTTGTGGGACACCAAAATGGGTGTGGCAGGCGAAGTTCTCCTTTTGTTCCACAGATTACAGCATCGCACGACACATCGTACGATATACTAGCACTGAGTTGAGCGATGCCACCATCAGAGTAGGTAAGGGTCATCACTGCAAGGTCGTCCACACCCGTTTGGAGAATGTTGCCTTGAGCATAAATCTTAACAGGTAGTTTGCCACCAAAAAGCATGGTCGCCAAGCTAATGGTATACACGCCCACATCTAAAAGAGCCCCACCACCCAGTTTTGGATTCGTCAGTCGCCCTTCGGCCCTGTCTGGAGGCCTACGAAATGAAAAGTTAGCACGAACCCACTTGATTTCTCCGATATCTCCTCGACTGACCATATCCCGCAATTCAACCACAGCAGGAAAGAACCTCATCCAAGTGGCTTCCATCAGGAATAATCCCTTGGTTCTTGCCTTGGCAACCAGTTCTCTGGAGTGAATCAGTTTGGTAGTGAGGGGCTTCTCGCACAATACATGCTTCCCTGCTTCCAGAGCCTCCAACACGTTGCCATGGTGAGCTATGTGAAGAGTACCAATGTAAACGACGTCCACTTCCTTATCTTTCAATACTTCCTCATGACTGCCATACCAGCGAGGAATAGAATGTGTACCGGCGAAGTCTTGCGCATCCTTGGATGAAATGTTGTCGCCCACGGCAACAACTTCGTGTTTCGCGGACGGCAGGGTAGCCAATGCCAAAACAAAATCATGAGAGATCTTTCCAGCTCCCAAAATCCCCCACCTCAAACACATTTCGTCTGAACGTGCGACCCTAGCCAGAAAGCAGCAACATCAGGGGTGCCCCTAGCTAGTAATGTAAACAAAGAAAAATGAACGCTCCATGGTAAAGATCGTTACAATCAAAATATCTACCACCCCTATAAAAATAACTAGCTGCGATTCGTACCTTACACCCTCTTACTAATTGGCACTTTCTTGCACCTCATGAATATCCGCTTTGTGGTAAACTTTGCTGCAATCCTTTGTAAGGCTTGACGTTTACTACGAGAAACCCACCACACTTTGAGGTCTTGCAGAGCTGGCGGTTGTAAACATGTCGACGCCCAACAAGACAAGACACCTTAACAGAGACTGTTCCTTCCAGCGGAGCGACAACGCGCTTCTCGCTGGCCTTGTAAGCGACCTCGACAAACTGCTGAAAAACCAGGCTGCGGCTGACGTCCATTTCATGGTAGACCACGAGCAGGTAGTGACGGCCCACAAGCTCGTGGTGCTAGCGAGGTGCGAGAGATACAGGAACAAGAAGAAGTTTCACCAGCCTTCTTCGGAGAACTCTCCCATAGTTATCCAGCTTGGGAAGCAATTCTCTGCAGCGGCAGTTCGAGATGTAGTGGGATACATGTACACTGGGGAGGTAAGGGGGTGGTTGAGTTATGCAAGTGAAGCATGTCTGGTGTGCAAGGTGTTACTTTTGTGTTCCCTGGGTGAGTGGTGCAAAGTTTGGAGACGCTCAAAATTGCTATTTCAGACATTCTAGAGACAAGATATCTTTGAGGTTGTAGACCTGCCAAGCTTTAAAGGCAGAGAGACAAATTTGTCTTCCATTAGCATTGGAACACTTACAGACATTATCAGACAGACTAATGGCTGTATGCAGCTGAGGGTCTATTAGCTATAGATCAAAGACACCATTCTCTCTGCCTTTGTGAGTCTATTTTGAAATGACTAGTTCAATTTATGAATTCTGGAGCATTCCTGAGAATGCTTCGCAAACTAGCAGAGACACTGATAGATTCTGTTATGAAGTAATTTTAATTCCATAGATGAAGTAGTAATACACTTGGTGTTTGTTTTGTAAACATTTGATCGGTCAAATCGGAAAGATAAATTCCTTGGTTGCTGAGCCGTCTCTTAGGGGCTTATTTGTTTATTTTCCTCTTCTTTTTTTTCTTTTTTTTCTTTTTTCTTTTTTTTCTTCACATAAACACCCATTCACTAATTTATCAGATTCCAAAGTTGATTTAGGGAAGGCCTAATTTTGGAACTGGGTTTCCACAATAGATGAGGATATCTGTTCACTGGAAGATCATATTACTGTTTAAATTGAGAGATGACATTGGGCCAGTTCATAATGAAATTATAGAACGTCCTGTGACAGTATGCAAGCTTACACTAACTTCATCTTGAGCAACGTTTAGTGTTTCGACAAGAATTGAGGGCAAAGGCTGGGATAGGGCTGGTAGCCTTGGGTAAGTTCTGGACTTGAGCAAGGGCTGAGTGTTAGGGTTAGGTTGAGCTAGGGTTAGTTTGAGGTTTGAGCTAGGGTTAAGTTCAGGTGGCGGCCTCATCCATCTATGTAGGCTGGTTAAAAGCACTCATTTGCAGCTTAACTTACCCACTCTATAACAACGAGAGACCTTTATTAATTCCACGCCAGCATATTTCTGACTCCATTTCGGAAGTCACTATCAATGACTACTGGATAATCCAGTGTTTGTAATAGCCAGTCAAAATGCTAGCAACAATTGTATTCTGTGGTCAAGGAATGCGTTTTTGCCAAATAATCCTTTAATTATTAAATGATCTGCATAGAGGCATGTTGATGGATTACAGTCCAGGGCACAGAGAAGTCCAGGAAGTAGGAGAGTTAACAAATGATCATGCATATCTATTGAACTCCTCAGTGGTCTACATCCCAGCAACTTACCCTCCACTACCTCCCTACCTCCCTCGGAGCTACATAGCAAGTCTAAACATATAGCCATGAATGTAGTAAATTTCACATCCCTCCTCCCCCCCCTTCCCCAGTTTCTTGCCTTGAGCTATCCACTCCTCATGACATCACAAACTTCTTTTTACCTTGTGACCAAAAAGTTCCTTCTATTTTAATATTGTTAGTTTCAATCAACTTGGCCAAAAAAAAGCCCCTTATTACGTTAATTTTGTAGCTGTTGTGGTAGAAATAGAATTTTCTGAAGTACTTGCACGAGGTCACTAGGTCACGAGGTCACTAGGTCTGGTATTCCAAGTGTGTGCATTTTGTAAATTGGAGAGGTGGAGGAAGGAAGGGGCGGGGTTGGTAGGTAATGACGTTGCAGATTAGAATAACTTGGAGTGGGTGTGTCAGTGTTTTGTTAACCTGACAGAAGTTTGCATGCACTACACACTAAATAAGCCCTAATTTTTGTATGTTTATAATTGTCTTGTTGTTGCCTGTTGTTTTAATTTGAACACAGCTTATACACACGATTGGTGACTCTAGTGGGAGCTAAATTTAATTGTGTGGTACAGTTTGGGAAGCGTGGTAGTGGGTGTGGTTTGATCTGCTTTAGTATTGACCATTTCCTAATTGTAATCAACTCTTGCTGGTCTAAAGATGATTGATTAAAAGTGTATTCTTCTAGTCATATAGTGAAGGATCAGTCTGAAGTATTGAGCAGTTAGTTTTGTTTGAATGGTCCAGTTATTACAATACAGCTGTCAGGTGGACGCGGTACTGGCAATCCAGTCTGCCAAATTGTATTTCCTGGCAACCGACACCTCTTTAGTAACCATGGTAACGATTCTGGCAGAACTGGGTCTTTCAAAAGTTACTGCTAATTGTTGGTACCTTGCTCCATTCTTCCTTTGCCGGTCGCGCCGTGAGTGCTGATGCCACTGTTTGTTGACACTTTGACTGATGGAATTGACCCAGTCACAACAGAGGGTAGAAAGATACCAGCTGAGATCAAAGCTGTGGACACTGCAACGTAAAGACTGTTGGAGTGTTTGTGTACAGAATATAATGCATTTTGATCAGCTTCTAAACGTGAAGACATTGCAGGGGTCCTTGTCTAGCTCCAACTTCAAAAGAAGACTTCCTGTAATTTATTTGCACCATTTAATGTTCATTGTTTCTGCCTTGCTTTCACTATTATTTCTGTCCTCCTGTCATCCCCAACCCACTCCATAAAGGAAGGTCTTTATTATAGTTTTCAGCTAGTGAACATTTCTTGTTGCTCGCAACAAACTTGTCAAATAAGTACAGTATTCTCCTAAATTACTTTCTGAGGGACGAGACTACAAGACTAAGTTTTGTGAAATGTTTACTGGTTTATTGATTTAGTTTTCTGTCTGAGTTATTTTACATTCAATTAGAGTGTATATCTGAATGAGTGAGTGTAGTGTGAGAGACAGTGTTAGTTTCACAATGGATGTTCCACCATCTTGAAACCTTTCCACGGTTGAAACGCTTCCCCTTAGTCCACCTTGTGGTGAAGATTGAAACTATATGCAAGCAAGTTCCTGACTAGTCTTATAAAGGGGGCATTTTTCTTTCAGCGATCATTTTCAATAACTCCTTTCCATGAATATTTGCATTCATTTTGTAGATTTCTCTTCATAGCGACGCTCCGTTCAGTCTTCTGCAAGTGTGCGTGGAGTTCGGTCTCCCGTTGCTGCAATCTTACCTTACCCATCATGTGACCAACAACCTCACACCTGACACGGTCTTCCACACCCTCGTGGGGGCGTCGTCCCTGATGAAGACGTGCCGGGATGACTCCCTCCGCCTTGCCCTGAAGCAGATCGTGCAAGAAAGTCGCTCTTACATTGGCTCACATCGTAACCGAGTGTTGGAGGGGGAGGGGCTACTGGAGATGTCTAAAGAAGCCCTCACTGGAGTGCTCTGCGATACTGAGGTAAGGATGGCTGAGGGGGAGGGGCTAGAGGAGGAGCGAGATTGTGCTTTTGGTAGTGTTGCTTGTCTTGAATTTTTTTTTGTCATTGTTGCTGTTGTTTTTTGTTTGTTTGTTTAGCTTGTTGTTATTGTGTGTTTGTTGTTATTGTGTGTTTGTTGTTTCTTATGGATACAAGGAACCTTTTTTTTTAAAGTGACTTATTGTATTTTATTACAACCACGTTTATAGATACTCCTAGCAAATAGTGATTTCTTGCTCAATAATACGCACACACACGCACACTCTACCACATGTTCTGGGGGTGTGGCATAATATGTAGGTATGTTTGAGGTAATTGTTGAGTCTCTCACTCTAAGCATTCCATTGATGAGGAGAATGCAACAACAATGGCCGCCTTATGGGTTCTGAGGAGGTTGAGACTACACGCGCTATCAGAGGACATATTTACAAACATGGGAATGGCAAGAGGGGGGCGGGGCGGGGGGAAACTTGAAGAAACAGACCAATAACTGGGAGGCCAATCTTTAGTTTGTTTTTGCATAGATGTGTATATATGTGTGTTTGTGCGTGGTTAGATGGTGTGCGTGAGTTCCAATTGCCTTCAGATTGTGATGATTGTTTTTGATTGGATAAAATATGCCAAGTTCAACTCACTGTCCCTCGTCTGTCCTGTTCTTTATCCTTTTCTTTTCATCTCTTCTTTGCTTATGGATACCATGTCCACCATCTGACTGGGAAGCCCACGAATTACCCTCTACGAGTCAGGCTGATCGCTATGCGTTGCTAAGTGGTGTCGGTTTCAGGTAATCGGTGTAGGCTTCCACTTCAAAGTGGGTCTTGGTCTGCTAGTCTTTAGCCGCATACCAACTCTCGACCTGTCTCACTCTCTCTCTCTTCTGAGCTGTGGGCTCACACACGATGTATGCGTGGAGTTGGTGGATGTAGAGGCATCACATGCCACGGGATCAGATGTGTTCCCTTGTGAGCAAACTCAAGCTGAATTATCACGATGCCTACTCCATTAAAGCCAAGCTGTCTCTGTTTAAAGCCATCTATGAAAAGTGCCTCTATTTATACCTGCCTTAGCTGGAGAGTATTAATAAGAGGGGACCAGGCTGATAATTAAGGGTGTGATCGGAAAAAGAAAAAAAAAATTTATGTGGTTATGTGTAATAAAAACAAACCCAATGCTCAGTAGCCCGTGCTGTCTAGCACGTGCTACAGTGCAGTGCACACTGGACGCTACCAGCGTTTTATCATTTCAGAGTCAAATCCGATGGATTGAAATTACATTAAACAACTCCTGCCACTTGAGATGTGTATCAATTCATGAACTAGTGTCTTTTGATGTTCTGTGGCAAGATGTTTCAGATGTTAGTGGTCGATCGTATTCTGAGAAAGTTTAAAACAAGAATGTCCTTCAACGCGTGTTCAAGGTGTCCTTTCCCACGTACCCATGGCAACTCGTTAATAATCCCTTTTAGAAAACTTCAAATAGTTTTTGTCCTTGATTTGTGTTGAACAAGCATGTTCAGATCTGTTGCACACTGACTCCAGTCTTGGTCCAACTGCCTGGTCATCCATTTTACAGGGCACAAGGTTTTTGTTTTCAGTATTTTCTTAGTTGGCTCGTAAAGTGTGCTTGTATCGGGTCTGCCTGTCTGTCTCTTTGTCTGTGGATGTCGAGTTTCTGTGATCTTCTCCAACTGAAAGTAATTAGGGATTGTTCTTCTCCTGGTATGGAAGGTCTTCAAAGGTACTTGTATTGTTAAAATACATCAGAAGCTTCAGACTTCTTGAGACCTTACTGTAATTACAGAGATATTGGAGGACTTTGCGCATGCGTGTGTTTGTGTGTGTGTAGATGGAGGATAGATATGGAAAGGAACATCAAAATATACTTGTATGTGTGTGTGTGTGTGTGTACTACACATCAAAGAGATGCATATTTTATTTATTGCCTCCTCTCCTCTCTCCTGCTATTCTTTCCTTTTCCTTTCTCTACCCTCTTCTCCTGTAGGACAAGTATCAGTGGCATGGTGTACGTGTAATTAATTCCATATTTCTGTATTTCCCCGAGGTCATGTATTGCCCGAGGGCGCTGGCCTATGGGAGCCAGGCATCATGTGAACCGTATCTAACTGAGTCTGCACGTCACTAGAGGATGCTGTGGCATGTGCTGGATGTGTAGCTGACGTGTGTTGTGGGTGGGTGTGTGGGGGTGGACACAAGGTGAGATTCTTTTACGAGTATAGCGTGTTCATTCCACTTGCTCGCTCACTCGCTATGGCTGACGATCCTGAGGGGTGTAGACTTCCTTACCACAAGGCATAGCATTAGGTCATCAGCAGATTTACTAGAGCACATCTCATAGAAATGAGAGCTCCTGAATGTATATAACACTTCATAAAACTGGGGAAGATATATTTTTATTACACACATTGTACTATCTACATTTAGAACTGAGAGAGATGATAAGTGGCCAGATGGGAAGTTTGTGATGATAAAAGATATTTTCTGGTATCTATTGCTGCATTATGAGGTTATTTAAACTTTGTTTCCATGGTAATACTATACACACTCACACACATGTCCATAAGTGTGGCAACAGTTTCCTGGTTAGGGAAGTTCCCTGTTAACAGCAGCTGCTTCAGAATACAAATAAAATTCTTCACTTTCTTCTTATGGATCAATTTGTCCCACCTGTTAGCTCTGTCTAATAGTGACCTCCTTCAGGTCTTATATGGCATAATGAAACACCCCCTGGTGACGCTACGTGGAAAATTAAATTACGATGTTTTGGTTTCTCTGCATGATGTTAGTGTGTCTCCATCAGACTCTATTTAGACTGTCTCTGTCAGGTTCGGAGTTGTGGCTAATGCTGTTTAAAGCACTCTAGCTATAAGATAAACTCAATTAGACCGGGAGGAGCTGGCTCTCCCCGACCTCCTCATGCAGCAGTTGTTCTGTAATGTCTGGTAGTTGTCACAGAACAAGGAGACCTTGGCTCTCTCTGTGTGTGTAGGCTTGCATCTAACAAGTCAGGAAGATTTGATGTGGCATGTCCTGCGATAACAGCTGATTCGATATACATTATACATATTTGTACCGTGGTACTTTCAAACTATCCAATCAGATTGCTCGATTTGCGGTGAATATATTTCATACCCATCTCCTAGGAGATGAAACCATCCAATCAAAATTAGTTTTTGTGTGTAACAAATCAGTTGCACCCTCAATTCAGCCGGTAAGGGACTTACACTGTCTCAAGCCTTTAGCCCTCGTTGTGTAAATCCCATGCTGACCTCCATGTTGTAGTGTACCCTATACACATGTATATACATGTACGTGTATGTATGAGTAGTTGAGTCTAGACGTGGAGAGAGGTATTTAAGGAAGGCGGTGGTGGAATGAGGAAGGATGTGTTGTATAATCTAAACATCCTTCTTCTTTTCTAGCACTGACAGAGGGGAACCAATAGATCGAGCATTTTGTTATGTCTGAATTCTTGACAACATTGAGTTGGGGAAACCACGGTGTTGTTGCTACATCTCTAATCCTAACATGCATGGAGCTGTCCCTCAGGAGATTTGGTTTTAATCTAAACAATTGGTTGTATCTTCATTTGCTGCTTGTTGTTGTTGTTGTTGTTGTTAGTGTTTGTGATGTTTTAATGCACTAGTTGTAGTCACCAGTGTCAGTTGTCATGGTGATGGATTATGGAGGGGGTTGAGGTATGTCAAAATAAAGATGGCATGTTTAACTTGTTATAAAGTAAAACTATCATTAATAGAAGCACCGCCCACTAGGCAAAGTTCATAGGTTAAGTAGAGGCACCAACAGACATGGCTAGAAAATTGAATTCTATGTTGTGAATTTATTTGCAAGACGATGGCAAAGTAAATAAATATCTGAATAATTATATTACAGTTCAGTTGTTCACTCAACATAAAGCAATGAAAATTTGTTGTTTATGTTGTTGTTGTTTTTATTTTATTTATTTTTTATTTATTTTTTTTTATTTTTTTATTTTTATTTTTATTTATTTTTATTTATTTTTTTACAATTGCATTTCCATTTAAAATTCCCTTTTTCTACCTGCAAACAATTATAAGTTTGCCAGAAAACCAGTCATGGCCCAGGTTAGGGATGTCAGTCCAGAAAACCAGTCATGGCCCAGGTTAGGGATGTCAGTCCAGAAAACCAGTCATGGCCCAGGTTAGGGATGTCAGTCCGAACTAGTTTTTTGATTATTATCAGTCATACAAGCATCGTTCACTTGTCCTGCCATTTTCTTATGTTATTTGATAGGACACACACACACGGTCAGTTAAACTGCAAATATTTTATAACTTACTACTTTTATTTCCAGCTGACTCTGGGTGAGGAAGAGGTGTGGCGAGCTGTGGTAAGGTGGGGTCAACACAAGGCGCGAGTGCCACGCCCATCCCTGCTGTGGTCTGATGCCGACCGTTCCCAAGTAAAGCAAGCATTGGACGGTGTTTTACAGCACGTGCAAGTCATGGAGATTGACAGCGAGGTGTTCGCCAAGGAGGTGGAGCCTACCGGCCTGTTGCCGATGGAGATGATGTTGGCTAGGTATCGTCACGCGGCCATGTCTGCTGCTAACGGCAACGGGTACAGCCGAGGGAGTTTGAGCAGTCCTCGGAGTGGCAGCAGCATCCATGTAGTCCAGGAACCTTTCCCGGAGTCCGCAATTCTGGCAGGAAAAGCAGACATGCAGCTGGATGTGCAAGAATGGTGAGATGAGCGTGCCTGATGTGTATGTTGTGTATGTCTCTGTTTAGGAGGTGTGGTTGGGGGTGGGGGGGGCCAGGTTGTGTTTTGGGGGGTCGCCGGTGGCCCCGCCAGGGGAGAGGAAGTTAACATCACTAAAAAAATTTCTTTGCACCCAGTATTTTCTAAACCGAACTAACAAGCTAATGTGTATATTCCTGAAACCACAGTTGCGTAGCCGAGATATGCGTATAACACTTGCTGGCAAAGCAATCACATGTGAGGTAGTAGTTATATAATATGATTCAGTAGTTAACAGGAGCAGATGTGACAGCCACTAGAATGTTGTGTTTCTCCTGGTGAATTGTCAGTCACCTACTCTTACATGATAAAGATCAAAGAAACAAAGGTTCTCAAGTTCTCAAAGTTTTCAACAAGTTGAGTTACATGTAGTTCACATCTTCATATTTCCTCCATTGAGTTAGTGTTATGCTTCATTGGATGTGTGAATTCCAATATTGATTTGAATTTAAAATTTGATTTGACTTGTCAAACACACATCACATCATCTCCTGCTCTAGTTGAGTGTTAATCTATCCCATAGTGGCCTCCAGCTAGTCAGTGTGTGTGTGACTCCACATTAGCACAGCAGGTGTTGATGGGAGGAGGTGACAAGAACCGTAGCTAACTGATGATTATGACACTTTCGTCATAACTTGTGAAAATTTGCAAAGACAACCTCGCAACCAGTTTTTAAGTGTATATATAATTAAGTGCAATTGAGCGAGACATTGTTAATGAGTGTTCAATTAATTTAAAATGTTATTTAGTAATGTTGCTCTAGCATGTGTGATTCCTTTAAAACATGAGGGGAGCCATGTT
>WLWD01005025.1_pt1 | contig 30246 bp, 21 predicted proteins | sample 6712731 | NCBI WGS metagenome assembly WLWD01 (sample SAMN12718690, study PRJNA576275) | sponge metagenome | isolation source: marine sponge | host: Mycale hentscheli | place: New Zealand: South Island, Marlborough, Capsize Point | collected 2014-11-01
CTTAGGTCTTAAAAACTTACAGTTGGATACAACACTGTGTAGTAATTCTTTAGAACTTCTTTTTTTTTCCAAGTCACCAAATGTTATGGTGAAAGGTTAGTATGGTATTGAAACCCTTTACCAGACTTAATTTTTTAAAACTCGGCCTTTTTTAGTAACTGTGTGCTTGTTGTCAAAAGATGCCGGTAATTCAGATAGTCAGAATGACATATATTAGACACTACAGAAAATACCTGGAGAGGAAAATCTAAAGTATATAAAGGTCACAACGGTTATCTACTTAGCTATACTTTTAGAAAAGGACTGATAGATTCTTTTGAAGTGTTTCGTTTGTGCACTGGCTCGCTCACCCTTTGTGCTCAAGCACATCACTAGTATGGTTTAAATAATGGCATTACTTTATTGAGTTTGAATTATCTGGTATAATTGTAATTATGCTTGTCCATTGATAATACATAGTTACGAGTACTAGAAGGAGAGAATACAGCTCAGTTAATATCTTACTCCAGACCTGATGTGAGTGGACCTAAAAGATCAGACTTCAGTGTAGCAAGAACGGAGGTAGGCTGTACATAGCATCTATGTGCTAAGTACTGGATCTTTCCATGAGTGTGCTCTCTCTGCTTAAGCATTTATTTACACAGGGTGGACCTGCCTGGAGTTAGGAGTCAAAACTATTGGGTATTTTTTTCTAGTCTACTGGACCCTCACTGAACACATTTTTCACCTACATCGCGAAAAAGTCTGGTCTAAGGTTCCTCCACTGTACCAGTGTAGATTATTTAGGCCTAAATGTAGTTGCCGCACACTCACAGGTAAACAGTCTCCAAAGTCAATGCAGTGTTCAAACATTATGTTATCTCTCCTACTGACCGCTCACCACCACAACTCCCTATCCTCGTCGTTCTTGCTACTACTAGCTAAAGTAATAAGAACTCACCCACAGCCAGTTTACCAGCACCTACCCACCCACCCCACATTACATTTGGTCAAGGGACAGCTACATCAAACTAGCACAAGTAGGCATAGTCTGGCGGAGCCACACACACCTAGCATGCCCGGAGGGTCTGGAGGAATGTGGAAGTGGTGAGTGCCCCACCTCCTTTATATTTGAATTTCTACCGCAAATTAACCATGATTGCTAAACCTAGCATAGGAAATGGTGGTGTGACATGCACAGGAATTTCTATATGTGGTTGAGGAGGACTATTCCCAGTAATTGACTGCCACAATATATGTGCAGCAGAACAAATTTGGTATGACCATGTCTCCAGACCCATTCCCAGCGTAGCAGTTCGGTAAAGGGTCTTGCTACGCCGGACTAAAGTAGGTATTGGTGCTGGTAAGGTTAAGTAATCACAGGATATTGCTTGTTCACCCTCCCCCCTCTTCCATCCCAACCTTACCCTCCCCCCTCTTCCATCCCAACCTTACCCTCCCCAAGCCAACAAATCGTGTATTTATTAATAAACATACCTGCAGATTCCACAGTGGAAGAGAGTAGCTTTCCTCTTATTTGTTCCCAACCAACTGCAGCCGCCTTCATTTCCAATACATTGTTTTGGGGTCTTCTTCAGGTAGTGGAAGATGAAATACCTTGGCGTCATCATCCTGTGGCCACTGATCAGGCTCTAACAACTGCTGTTCCTCCTTTGGCTCACTGTGACTTTGTTTCTGCAACGTCCTAGAGAGATAAGTCACAGACTTCCCACCTCTACCGTGCTTGGAAGCTGGCAAGGTAAAGCTAGGCCTGCCAGCCATACCAAACGAAAATACCAGACAGAAGAAGAGAATACTGGTTCTCACTTGCAGAACTAGGTTCAATTCGCGCGGAAAGATTTCCTAATCGCGTAAGTATTTTTAATACAACGTGGATCCCACTTACCCAAGTAAGGTTGGTTAGAAAGTTCTATTCTGTTGTTGTTGTTTTTTTTTCAAGTACGCATAGTTAAAAAATTTCCTGGATCGGGTGTTCAGTTACAGTGCGCAATTTGGATTCGAGTGACCACACCCTTGCTGTTCTTTCTAGTTCAGTACTGAAACTTCATGCCAAGCGAGTTGGCTACTGACAACAAAATACTGATATGGTCTATCTATGAGTCAGATATTATGAAGAAACAAATTGTTAAATTGTGAATAACAAATTTAGATATGTTGAAGAATACTTCTACAGAATTTAGGTACATATATAGTATAATAAATACAGAATTCTTACAAAAAAAAATCATAACTACAACATAAAACAATGGAATCTTTTCAATATGCTGCTTTAATATAGATTTACTTATGCAAAAAATGCATAAAAAATTGACCTATTGTTTTGGAGTGAATTCTCAATTAATGTACATATAGCACAATTTTTTATGATAGTTGAAAAGTGGATGAATCATTAGCTAGGCACACACCACATGCTACTCGCTGCAGTGTACAAGTTTGATTGCTCAACTTCACTGCCACTGCTGAAAGATCCTATATAGTTGCCAACAAACAAGTCGGACTCAATAGAGTTTAAATAACTGCTTAGTGTTTACATGTGCTCAAAGAGCTCATGAAACAGTTGAAATTAATTTCTAATGCTAACAGAAAGACATAATAGCAAATTTTCTCAGTTCTAAAAGCTAATATTATATACATTATAAGTTAAGTAAAACATACTTTGTAATATATTTCTATCTGCAAAGGTGATACTTTTACTGAGTATGTTCAATATACAATTATTCTACTAGAACAGCAAATTGCCCTAGAAAAGAACAAAACTCCTGACTGGAAACTTCTCTTCCCACTAGGTGTTACTAAAGGCTAAGTTGAGAGTGAAGCCAGGCTCATCCCAGAATATCTCAAAAAGGATTATCAACAATTAGTACAAGCATTTTGTGAAATGACCTCACACTAATTGCAACAAAAGCAAACTCAACAGATATTTGATTCCTTATTATGTCCCTAATAACAGAAAAAAGTCCTAAGGAATCCTCCTGGGGGAACAGTGTGAAAATCACAAAAATATATAACCACTTAATAGATTGTTTGTGGTTTTGTGGAATTTGGGTCATATCTCACTTATTACAGTAACTACGTCTAAAGTTAACATATCATTGAAAAGCTCTTTATATGAGCTATATTTTGGTACCAAAATCATTTCTCTTAGACAATTATATAAATGAATTGTTGGAATCATTGAATGATGCACTATGAAACTTTATTGTGTCAATGCCATTTTAGACAAAATTTTGGGTCAAGCTCATACTAAAGAAAGCAAACTGAACTTATTTCATGTTATTAGTATGTCCTCACTAACATAAACGTAAAGTCCTAAGGAATCCTTAGGTCATGAAAAACAATTCTTTTTTGCTATATTTTCTGTCACTACTGTTTGAGGTATCCTTTAAATCTCAGCTGAGGTTACTACTATTCTTCAATCTTTATATGCCATTATAAATTAGAAAGTTTTTTTAATGGGAAAGCAAAACTGGATCCAGGCAACCAACAACAGATAATTGTGACCCAACACATAATATTAATAATTTGGTATAAATTCCTTGGAGCTGACTATGCATAGTAGAGGATAATAGCTGTAAAGGTGCTACTTTTGCAAGCACATGCATGCATGTTACTCAATAGGCTCTATATATCTACTACATATTGAATCAAGCTACAGGAGGTATGTTGCTTCTTATTTTGTTTACTCGCAGTTGTTCAGTGGTTGGTTTATATTTTTCAGCCATGGAGGTGTCTGAATGTTGCGCTATTTGCACATATCCTGTAGACTCATCTGTATCAACTCTTGGAGAAAAGGGTAGTCCAGTTATCAACCAAGCCAGTAAATTGAGGAAAGACTGTATTCACACTGTACCTGGTGAAGAGGTACACCAGGACTGCTGCCGTAATTACTATAAGCCTGATCAGATTGCCAAAGACACCAAGCATGAGCAATCAAAGCCAAGTACTAGCAGTGACGGACTTGTTCTTAGATCATCTGAGGAGGGGTTTTCTTTTGCAACTGATTGTTTCTTCTGTGGCAGACCAGCCAAATTGGGGAGGGAGAGGAAGAAGTACGATATCCTGCAAGTGAAGATCATTGGATTAAAGGACACTCACCTGGCAATATGCAGTGAACGAGCTGATAGTTGGTCTGATACTGTGAAAGCACACATTTTGCATGTACATGACCTACATGCAGCAGATGCAGTTTATCTTGTAGTGTCAATTTTCGTACAGGAAAGCAAAAGCCAATTGCTCATCAGTCGGCAAGCACTGAAGACTCTATGAGACCAAAGCCTGGCCGGCCTCAAGTTGATGAGAGGGCAGTAGCATTCTTGCAGGTTGCACAATATCTGGAAGAAAATGATGATGAACAAATCACCATTGATCACCTCATAGATCTCATGGAACAGAAGCTCGCAAACACTGCTCATAAAGCATATGGCTACACCCACATGAAGAAGAGGCTACAAGAACACTTTGGTGAGAAAATAATCTTGACTGACATTAATGGCAAGTCAAATGTGGCTACCTTCAGAACAACAGCAAGAGCAATGCTTCATGAATACTACAAGCAACAGCAGCAGGAAAAAAACACAACTGAAGAAAAGATGAAACTTGTACAGGCAGCTGCAAGACTCATCAAGGAAGACATCAAATCCATCACAATGACTCATGACGTCTACCCATCTTGTGATGACTTAAGATCACAAGAGGCTGCAGGCCCAGCAGAAGGAAAATTGGATTGGTCAGGCAAAACGTGTGGATAAATGTTTCATTTTCTTACACTTGCATGTAGTTTCACAATGCTTCCAATAATAATATTACAGTTTATATGAATAGACATAACCTGATCAAAATAGAAGAATAAAAATTATAACAGATATTGCAGTATAATTACATAGCATAGTTTTATTCAGTAAATTTTCCAAAAATGTTGAACCTGTGTTCATTTACTGAAACAAATTCATTGGCACATGAAAATGAGATCAAGGCCATTACTAAGATTCTTGTGGACATGAAGGAACATCAAATGGTTAAGCCGACTTTGCTTCATGGTTCCTCGAAGATATGTCTTCACTCTCGTGAGGGCCGAAAAAGACCTTTCACTGGTAGCATTGGTAGCGGGAAGCACAAGTATAAGTTTAACTAACTTCGACACCTCAGAAACAAGGGATTTAGCTTCACCAAGACTAATGATAAAGTTCTTGATATCTTTCAAGGTAACATTTGAACCTTTGCTAACTTCGGCACTAAATTTATCCCTCATTATATGAAGCTGAGTACGAAAATTTAGTACATCGAAGTCTCCATTAAAGATTTCAGTAACAGCATCAAATTCTGCTTCAAAATCAATGCCAGTACAAGCATTAATGATTATTTTTTCTAAATTGTTGTATACCTTAAAGCCAGGTTGATCGAATCTATCCTTGATACAACCAATTATAGTGTCTATGGCCTCAAAGTATATAGGTCGGTAAAGATCAATGACAGACATGGGATAATGAGGATCACTATGTACTTCCTCAAACCTTGCTGGAGTCCTACGCTTTCGAGGAAGAACAGGCTCATTAATGCCAAATTCGTTAATATACTTTAAGCATAACACTATCCCAAAATTTGTGAAATTCATTGTCACAGCGAAGTGCAACGAGAGTATCACAAGTGAGCATTGCTGCTCTGTTACCCTCAGCAGCAGACAATGTCTTCTGTTGAAGAGTATTGCTAAGGCTGTCCGCTAACCGCAGTATTAATTCTCAAAGCATTACACCATAGACAAAGTCAAACTTTTCGAACTGAGCACCTACACCATTTACTTTGGCAGACATTTCCATATCTCTAGCTGCCATTTCAGAAAATTTGTCTAAACTGCTCTGCAAAACAGAATAATTTTTACGAACACTAGTCAGCTCTCACTGTCCATCTTGTGGGGCAGAGAGTGCGAAAACCAGATTCAGTGGGAGCAAGCTCATCCTTAAGCTTTATATAGGAAGACTTCCACTTTGAAGAGTATTTCAATAATTTTGATAATTCAAAATATGTTGTGTCAAGAGCATCTCTTATTACTTTAATACTATGAATATTGTCTTGACAAGCAAAATTCAAGGCATGTCCGTAGCAATGCAAAAATATGGCACGCGGCTCCATATCTGCAATTTGCTTTGCTACCCCAGTCCTACAACCTCTCATGTTTGCTGCTCCATCATAGCATTGCCCCTGACAATTTTCTATGTTTAGGTTTAGCCTAAGAAGAGCACCTCTGATAATACTAACAAGAGAATTAGAATCTATTGAATCAGTGGAATGCAACCCTATAAAATCTTCATGCACATCCAAATCAGAACCGACCCAACGTAAAACAATAACAACTTGCTCAGTGGTACTAACATCAGTGGTCTCATCAATCAAAATGGTGAATTTTGATGTACGCACATTATCAGCTATATTTCTCAACAGATTTAGAGCCATTACTCCTAACATTTCATTTTGAATATCATGACTGGTATATTTGTCGCTCTTTTGCTTCAACCATGCATTTAAATGAACACTAGATTCGTCACTGGCCCGGAGCTTTAACAGTTGAGTGAAATTTCCCTCAATTTCCCCACACCATCACCTCTCATTGCAAGCCCTTGCCGAGCCAAGAAGTGGATTGAACTTAAAATCTTCAGAAATCAGGCTTGATTCTTCTTTCTCTCTTCAGCCATAGCAGAAGAAAGACAAACAACAATATCTTTGTTAGTGGAGAGAATGGTTACCATCTGGTGAACAGCATCTTTATGAGTACCACTACATTCATGGTTTCTAAAGGCAACAGTAGCATCTTTCCAGTTTTGAAACCCTTTTTGAATAAATGCCCCATCACCCTTAGGTGCTATCAATTTCTTCTGCTTATAAGCTACCATGCAGGTAAAACAAAACACTTCCTCAGAAGCCACATCCCAGTGCAACCATTGCCACTTGTCATACCAAGCTGGATTGAACGACCTAAATGTCACTTTAGACTTGCCAAATGGAATCTTAGGATAAGATATATTTCTTGGTTGATGAGGGGAATGATTAACCGGCTGACTTGAAGCAAGACATTGTGAGGAAGAAGAAGCCAAAGATTGTGAGGAAGCCATACTGTTGTTACTATCCTACGAGCAACTGCGGTGAAGTCAGAGCTATACAGGCTAGTAGAGCTGATGATCTTTACCATATCACGTACAGAAATTATTGATCCGGCATTTGCCTGACTTGCCGGACCACTTCCGCCGGCCCTGGGCTGGTACTGAATCTCTTCCAGACACTCTGAAAGAATTATTGAAAGGGCTTTTTCCTGGACAGAATACTGGAGTTAAGGTAGCTTCAATTGGACAAGCTATAGTGCAAGCAGCTAGACCTAAGGTCTTACTAGCTCCACTACAGCTTGGGTTGGGTGTGCAGCAGTTTGTTGTGGCATCGGTTTTGTTGTTGTTTTTTTTAATTTTTTATTTACGAGATAATTTATGCAAAGAGCTTTCCATTGGTCTATTAAGTTTGGCATAAACAATAACTGAATTTGATAGATATAAATCAATAGAATCAGATATCAAAAACATCTAACACAAAAGGTGGCAAAGAAGTGGATGTCAAATTGGGAGGAGGTGGGTGGGGGGGCCCCTCAAAAAATTCCTTAGGACTTTTTTTTGTTAGTGAGGACATATAAATAAAATGAAATAAGTTCAGTTTGCTTTCTTCAGTATGAGCTTGATCCAAATTTTGTCTAAAATGGCATTGACACAATAAAGTAGAAAAACAATGTAGTGCATCATTGAATGACTCCAATAATTCATTTATATAATGGTCTAAGAGAAATGATTTTGGTACCAAAATATAGCTCATTTAAAGAGCTTTTTGATATGTTAACTTAAGACATAGTTACTGTAATAAGTGAGATATGACCCAAATTCCACAAAACCACAAACGAGCTATTAAGTGATTATACAGTTTCGTGATTTTCACACTGTTCCCCAGGAGGATTCCTTAGGACTTTTTTTTCTGTTATTTGGGACATAATAAGGAATCAATATCTGTTGAGTTTGCTTTTGTTGCAATTAGTGTGAGGTTGACCCCAAATATTGGCTAAAATGACTGTACTAAATAGCGAGTGATGAATTACAAGAAGATTAATTCAAAGTATATAGTATTTATAACTAAATCTTGAAATATCTAATCATAACAAAAGTAATGAATGCGGCCATTTGTTAAACGTACAACTTTTGTTATAAGTGCATTATAGATGTTTGTAGCTGACACCATTGGGGTTTAATATAAATAAAAGAAATTTTTGTAATGAAATGAAATAATCAGATTCTGCAGTATTATTGTCAAAGTGTGCACTCATAACCATATAAGTATAAATTATGTTATTCCTTCAAGCGCATCCTCTCCCTTTCCCCAATATCACTACTGCTGTATAATAGATAGATTGTTTGCATTAAAATGCATCCAATTTTTTCTTTATAAAGACCTTTGTTGATGAGCTGTTAGAGTTTGTGATTTGACGTTTTAGTTGCAGATAGTGAAAAATGATAATAATAACAATAAATAGAGATGTGAAAGTGCAAGTCAAGAGCAGAAAAGTTGTCAGCTTAAGTTTGCAATGTGTATGTGACATGCGTATGTGTGTGCTAAAATGATATGAATTGCTTCAATTAGTGGAGGCATATTGTTCATAACAAACAAATTACAACTGATCCTTTATATGTAAAAATTGTGTATTATGCATTATTCAGACTCTGTTTTAGCAGGAAATGCATGGCAGATTATGGCACTATCAGCTCATGCTGATATTACAGTGAGTCAATATTTGTCAATTTCAATCTCATTATTTACAACAACACCAATGACACAGGAATATTTACATGATAACATCATAACATAAACAATGGCAACAAGAAACAAAAATTTTAATAAATTGCAATGCTTAATTCAGATGTTTACTCACAACAACAGTAGATTTTGTGGACCTTTCTCCAAAAATGCATTTTAATTGCATTCCACCTTCAAATGTATATAATTTGATGTTACTATAAATTGTCACTGAGGTTTATAACAACATAGGAATGAAGGTACTGTAGTAAAACATTTTGCTTATCGAGTCTTATTATAATGAGTTTTGATTATTTTGTTAATATTGTCACCACATAGTCTATATCCAAAGCATTTTCCTGTTGGTCCAACCTCTCTAACTCATGCGCTTTGGGTAGCTCTACAATAACTGTGTAAGAATGTAAAGCATGTATTCAAGTACATTGTCGTCATCATCAATTTCAATATACCTTCACTTTCTGTGTCCTGAATTAAAACTCCAATACCTAAAATTATATTTTGAGAAGTATTTTGAGAAATCAATGCTGCATCATCATCTACTGCTGTATGACATTGTAACTTCTATCAGATATTATTTCCGAGTCTATTTCACTACTACTTATCATTTTGTGCTGAACTTTAGCTTTGATCTCACTGATAGGTTGATTAGGTTTATGTCTTATAGCATGTGGTTATAGAAAGTTAGCTGTACTTGGCAATTAATAATGTATCAAACAAAATTATGATTGATAAATACTTTAATGTTTTGGATTACTTTTTTTCACGAGTATTATACACCTATGTCTGCTCATCAGTAATTGTAATGAACAAAAAAGAGTATTAAATGCATTGATGTTTATGCATCTATTCTCCTACAAATTACATCATGTATTTAAGAATTTACATGCACAACAATTATTTTAATTACACATGCCTTCAGATTCAGAATATTTGATTTTTGACATGCAATGACAGATTCATCGAATTTACCCTGTGCTTCAGAATACACTTAATGTTACGTGAAGGAAAGCTGTCTGCATATGCTGCTTCTGTTCATGATAAATATTAATTACTGTCCAGAATCTTCTTAATAAAACACACTATATCTTCAATCACATGAGCCATGTCGGATCCATATACAATTCAGTAACTCAGGCTGCTGGAATTTCTATTAACACCAGCAACTTTTATATGAGTATTGTTCTGATTGCGATCCTGATCAATAGCTGGGAAAACACATGCCAAGACTTTTTCACTGTAAAGTTTCCCTTCATGAACTCAGCATAGTTAGCAGGATGACACTTCTGCAGTGAAGTCATGTCACATCAGTGACTTGTATCTGTCGTTAGTAATGAGTGAGTGTGGTCCAAAACTAAGAGAGCTAACATTAGTGAGCTAGCAGGATTTAGTAGTGGTGAGCTAGCAGGATCTAGCAGTGGTGAGCTAGTAGGATCTAGCAGTGGTGAGCTAGCAGGATCTAGCAGTGGTGAGCTAGCAGAATCTAGCAGTGGTGAGCTAGCAGGATCTAGCAGTGGTGAGCTAGTAGGATCTACAGTGGTGAGCTAGTAGGATCTAGCAGTGGTGAGCTAGCAGGATCTAGCAGTGGTGAGCTAGCAGGATCTAGCAGTGGTGAGCTAGCAATAATTTTAACAATGATACTTATTCAATAAGCTCAATTTTAGATTATTTATAGTTCTTAATAATAAATTTGTAAAATATTATACAAAAATAATTAAAAATGATCTAGATAATATATCATATGCTATTGTATTTGGTGACATCGTAGACTGAAAATATTAGAAACATTATTATTATATATGGCTATAAAAAGTATTATGTTGACTATAAAATGTGTTTATAAAAAGTCAAGTGCAGTGCTTAGTTTGTATTGCAGATGCAATGTTAGGATAACCCACCATGGGACTCTCCAAAGCCTCAGCTAGAGTACTCCAGCTTCTGTTTTTTCCATTTGTTAACCACTCATTCAACATGTCCAGGCAACTTGGCTCAGCTTTATAGTGACGATGAGTTTCAATAGAGTTGAGTGTAGTTAATGTCAGACCCAGTTTGAGGCCGATGTTCTTCCATTGTAGTCTGGCTTCATAGAGCTCTTCATAGACTTTGCCAAGGTCTTCTGTAACCAATGCTGAAAATACAACATCACTGGTCAACATAGAGTATTGAGAATTTAAAAATGACTTACACACTACAACTAATTGCAGAATGCAGTAATAAAGTATGTACTTAATTTTACTTTCCACTGAACACTTGCTAGTTAAGTTAAAGGAAAATAACATTCTAAACACGCAGTGTTATACTAAAATTCTGGCTTCATATCTTGTACAAATAAAAGTATTAGCAATTCAGCTACTATACCATTAGCATTATTCAATAAGTACTGTACTTCCTGGGCCTACCTGGTAAGGATTTGTGGGTTAGTGACTAAAACTATTGTATAAATTTTATAATAGCACTAAAATAATATATGACCAAAAACTAGTAGAAATTTTATATACAGCATTAACACTAGATTCACCAGCCATCAAATTTTTGCAGCAAACTACTGAATTTCAGAGTCGAGATGTACACATAATGATGTTCTTGAATTCTTGTGTGAAAACTACATTTATGATCATATACCATAGGTGTCATTTGTATATCAGCTTTATAGTTCCTGTAAATTAGACTGTATATTATATCACAGCTTATTGAGAAATTCAAAGCATAAGTACAAATACATTAATTTAATTATCATACAAGTATTGCTTAAAATTCTATGTGACTGCAATAAATTCTCACCTCAAAGATCAAAATAACAGATTATATAAAACAATATATAATTACCTTTACCACTTGACCCTTGCTGAGCTGCAGCAGTGTCTTCTGTACAATGTTCCTCCACTTTGAATGCTGTACAATAACATGTGTAATATGGAAAATTCAATACACACTGCTTGATAACATCACTTTAGCATTTTTCATGCAAATAAATGTTTTAATGGCAACTACACATACGAAAACACCAAGAGGATTTTGATTAATATATTTTGTCATATGTATTAAGTCGAAATGCATTTCAATATTAAATTATATTTTTTAACTACCTAACATACCTAAGTTATTAAAATGTTTATACCATAAGTATTAACAAATTGAAGTATGTTGATTAGGTAACAATATTCATTTAAACAAGTTAGTCAACATTCTTAAAAATACAAATACCTTTAGAAGAGGTGTCTGTAGTTACCGCATCACATTTCAACTATAATGTAGAGTATATGAGCAACACTGAGTTGAATTCAACTAATGACATACCTCATCAAACCAAATTGTCTGTCTTGAATCTATAAGTGGAACTATAGTATTTGGGTTCTTCACACACTTCATTTTAGGAGAGGTTTCATCTTTTAGTGTGCACAAATGAAGTGGAGCTTTACTTGATCGTTTCAATAAAGAATCCAAAAACGATTTTTTTTCTGGTGGATGGCCTGTACATTCGAATCCATATTGAAGTCTTGCGTTGAGGTACTTGAGATTATGATTGACTTGTGTTAACATAGAAGTGATAGTATCTCTAATGTGTGCACAGACTACTGAAGTGGGTGTTGTTGGATGAGATTCTCTGTAGAGTACCACTTTAATATATGTGGCATAGCTAATGATAGTAACTGTGTCCAAGTCCTTTCCTACTTGAAATTCAATCTTGTTACGACAAGGACTGTTGTCTTCTTTGAAAGTCCAGTTTTGTTTTGTATTTGAGACCAGGCCTATAATAAGAGAAGAGAAGACTCCTAATGGTAAGTAGCCGCACTTGTATCGATACATGAGAGGAGCCACATCTGAAGAAATAGGAATGTTTTGGAGCTCATCTTTTGTAGCACTTCTCAGAATACTAGGCATAAAGTAAGTAATTTCTTCTCTATCTTTTGTTATTGGAAGGGAAGCTAAGATACTGTGATGTTCAAAAAGTGTGACTAGCAATTCCATAGATATGGAATCATTGACGTCTTCTTTAGTTGCTTCCTGTAGATCTGCCATTGTGAACTGAGCTTTGTTCTTAAACATTGTTGCTGCTTGATGTCCAGCTTTATCGAAAATAAATGTCTTCTTCACTAGTTGTGTTGCCAAATCAAATATTATCTGAACAATATTATTGATATTATATACACACTATATTATATACTAAGTAATGGAATGTAATTAAATTGAAGCATTGCTCAAAATAATGAAAAGTGTGTATGCCTCAAGTTTATTGTGTGATTTTCAGATAATACATTTTGATATACACTCCAAACAGGAAATTAAAGTTTCAACAAGTTCTTTTATTGTAATTTAGCATAAGTCTCTATTAAGTTCTAATCAATACCAAATCTAGTTTAGTTGTTTATTCATTTTATATTCACAAAACTTTCTTTCTTAGTTTATACAAGTTCTAATATTTAAAAATTAAATTAGTAGAGGTCATTACAGTTTAAAAATCCTGTATTTATGATTAAGTCTGTGTATTAGGCATTTGATTACCATGTGTAATGTAAATTTTAAAAGTACTTAATTTTTTGTAACTCAAAAATAACATATATTTTGTTACAAAATTATTATTGTTTATTAATAACATTGATTCCAATTAACCTTAATGAAGTCTTAACGGAAATAAAATAATATGCAAGTATTTCTAACCTTAACATTACAAATGACTAAGTTTTCAAATCCTCTCACTTCTGGATAGTACAGGAGCGTGCCGACACGATAATGAAGAAACCATAGAACATTGCGTACATCTGATAAACTAATATTTAAACTTTCTGCAATTTCATTGCATTCTGTGAGTGTCATCACATGCCTTTCTTTTGATCGCAGAACAATGCTGAACATCAACCAGGAGCAAGAAATGTGAACTTTACCTAGATTCTTCTTAATACACTTCTCAAAAGTTTCTCTTGCTTTGTTGATTTCCTCTACAGTTCCTTTCTTGTTGTCCAGTGCTAATGTCGGGAATTCTTCTGAAGCATACTCGACAATTTTTTGGTGGTAAAACTCTGTTTGTTCAATTTTGTTTCTAAGAATTTGATCCCTTTCCCTAAACTGTGACAGAGACACCTTGTCTCTAAATGTTCCCACAAACATAGCTTTAGTAACTATGTTAGCTTTTTCCAAGTCAGTATTAGAGTCTTGATTTGAGGTCAATTTGTCACTCGTATTCTTCATGCATGCTATACTAGCCAGAGTTTGAAAGGTGACTTCTTCTAGAGTAACTATAGAGTCTTCTTTCTCAGTAGAAACTCCATCTTCATTGGTGCAATACATTTTAAAAACACTGTCCCAGCAATCAGTGAGTCGACTGAAAATAAGATGTAAAGAAGCCCCCATTAAAAATCGAGACATGAGGTCTAGAAATTCAGTTTGGCCTCCATGATCAGTCGTTATCAAGTATATAGTGTCTTTCAGTAAATACTTTACCTTCTCTTCATTGTGTTCTGCTGCAGCTTCATTATAAGCGGGATAAATTTCAGCTAAATTGATGACATGTGATTCTTTTAACTTTTCTTCATTATCAGAAGTTGCTGATGTTTCAGCTGGTGTTCTTATATCTTCTACAGTTGAATTTAAAGACACTTCCTTAGCATCATTTGAAGATTTGGCATCTTTTACTTCTTCAGTTGATGACACACTTAGTTGGATTTGGAATTTTGGTTTTGTATCTGCATAAAATGATCAATCAAATTCAATTAGCATTTCATTCAATTTATGAAAGAGAATAAGTGTTTTGTAACTGTAACAGTAAATTTTGATGAGCTTGTCAGCATTCTTTTGACTTAGATCATTTATGCTAAATAAATAATACTTGTTGTTTTATAGAGTTACAACTCTTCAAAATTATAAGGCACTATTATAACGTAAGCAAATCTAACAGAAAAGAACTAATACTTATACTACAGATATATTTTGAAATATTTCTTGTACTCATCAAGTTGTTATCCAAGTTTATGCATTACAAATTCCATACAAAGAAACTGTTATTGGTATATAAAATTGTAGATTTCATATTATCTGAAATGAAACTGGGTTTAATTATTCTGATTACTGGAGATGTATGGTTAAGTGTCACAGTTCACGACCCATTACTGAAATAAAGCTCAAGTTCTAAATGATAAAATTGGTTATAATTTAAAGGCATACTACTATGATAATTATAATGTTTTACCATGATGTATTGATATAATTTTCTACTTACCTTCTACAGCTTCTTGTATAACATCATTAAGAATTGAAGTTTCACCCATAATGTCTTTCTTGGTCCATTGCCCCTGCTGTGCAAATCCAAATGACTTACTGATACTCTGAATGAATAGCTGCCTTCTCTCAGCTACTCCAGTGCTTGGCTCATTAATTTTCATGTTAGATTGATCAATGTTTATAAAATCTCCAAGTAGTCGACGTAGAGTTGAACTTTTACCAGATCTTGGAAGACCAACAAAATTCATTCGTCCTACACATAGGTCCACACATATCTGTTTTTGTATGACTTCTTGACAGGCTTTCTCTATTTCTTTATCTATTGAATGACACAAATATGCTAGTTAGTGATATTAATAGATATACTGGTGATGTGTTTCAGCACAAATGGCTAGCGAGACATTGTCCACACAGTAATTTAAATAGCATGATTGCTAAAACATTATATGACCACAATTAATGTCCTGTTGTATATTAGACAATGCAGTATCTACTTACACGTACATGTCATTAATAAATATCCAATACGCTTTTACTACACATTACTTTAGGAGTGGGTGGGAGGAGTGAAAATTGCAGCACAAATATAATACTCTTATAACAAATTGTTTTGACTCACCATGTGGAAGTTTCAATTGCCTATTGTCGTACACGGTGTTTCATTCGAATCATAATAATAGTAATTAGCTATAAAATAGTATGTTAATTTAACGTTGCGATTTCAAGTAAACTATTTCATTTGACAATAGCTAAGTAATTTGTAGTAAGTGTCAAATTTGTTCTTCCAATCTGTTTTAAACCATAACCACTGATAAATGCTCACTTTGAAAAATCACAATGGTGCCCCATAAAACTCCCTTACAATTCTATTATATTTATGGAATACAATTGCAGTGAGTATTGCATACTGTAATAGTTCATTCTAATGAGTCAATCATTTGATTTGCATTCATTTCAGCTGAATAACTATTACATTTCTAATATTATTCAATTTAGGACCCTAAACCCGAACATTATTAATTTGAGCTTGCAAGCTCATTAATTAATATTTAGACTATCATTCCATCATGCAAGAGAATCAAAGTACACTAAACAATACAAAGGAAAATTTACTTCAGTTTTGCAATTTTTTATTGACATGGAAAATACATTGCTAATTTCATTCCATTATCAATATTAAAGTAGGCTTGACCAGGTGGTAGAGATACATTATTGCTACCACACCTTGACTAACTACCATTCCATCATTAACCTCATTTAAACTCGTTCAAATTATGTTTTAAGAATAAATGAACCGTGTAATGTCTTCCTAAACTGGGTGAATACGAGCGAAAACATTATTTCAATCAACTTACATAAGCGTAAAGCTGATTTATTATAAAACACATAGTCTATAACAGTTTTGTAACAGTGTTGCTGTAGTTCAGTTCCATACAAGCGTAACGACCTATTTAGTATTCTTGGGAATGTTTATTAGAGACAGAATTCTTACTTCTCGTTCAGAGCTAAGAAAAATCAGTTTTGCTACCTTCAAAATGGCTTAAACTAGAGTCATGTGCTTTATTTACTGGTGAAGATGACCAGAACCTTTAGCCTCCTGAGCAATATCCACAATATTCTCTCTGAAAAGTGGCTTGACACTGCCATCTCTGCCAAAATGCTGGTAAACAAAGTTGAGTAAACAAGATCTAAAATAGTTAGAGCATGTGTGTAGCTACTGGCAAATTTTGTGCGTGAAAGCCCACGGACCACAGGCCCCATGGGTTGAGTACTCTAGATCTACCAGTAGCTATGCGATTATGCTCTAACTATTACATATCACGTTACATTAAAATATAATATCCTCAATACAATGCAAAGATCAACGTTCGTAATTTAGTTTTATTGTTGCATGTGTTTATTATTCTGTTGTTTGTGTATATTAATTGCACTGTATAACACATTATAATATATATATAAAGTTAGCATGCAGTAATTACTAAAGACTTTGAAGTTTGTTTTTTTTTTGGAAAAAAACAACCAAATAGTTAGAAAGAGGAATAATCAACTAGATATGCATCTGATTCAATTATAACAAAGAAAAAATTAGTGATAAATCTCAAATAACGTCAACTTTTTACTACAATACTATAATTAAAAATGGTTAAGTAAAAAAATGCTACATTTATTCGGCAAAGGCACATAATAGTAATTTAAAATCAAGTCAATGAAAGATGATAATTATAGAGCACTTAGCTTATTCAGCAGCAATACTTTAATATGGTGTGGTAACACTTTAAATGTAGTTTAAGTGCTGAAGAAGCAAGCATCAAATAATCCATTGATTAATAAATGGCATCCGTGCATCACCTTAGACCCGTGCATCACCCTAGACCCAATTAATTCGTATTTTTAGACCTACATGAACTAATTTGGGAGTTTCTTAAAAGTTTAAGTACCATTAATTCATATACTCACACAATATCGTTAGCTATGAATGGTGACTCGCTTGCTTCACCAGTTTACCAATGACATTATTCAGAATCAAAAACATTTCGTTATGCTTCAAAGATCAAACTGAAGTATAATGTATAGTTATAAATGTATTATTTTACTTACATCTTTATAATGCTTAATGCATTAAATCATGTCTACAACTTGGAATTATAATAATTATTACCTTTTAGTAGTTTCTTTGCTATTAGCCTATCTTTATTTCTCAACTCTGAAGAATGTATAATTTCAGATACTTTCCACTTAGTGGAGGAGGTTACTTTTTCTATAATATAAAATGTAATTATGCCTTAGTTAAATTTCATTCTACAAATTTAATAAAGAATGTTAGGCATAAATATGAACTAATTATTTATTAGTTATAGCTATCACTTCTCTATAGCACTATACATTCTATTTCCACATTCCAGAGTAATACAAAACTCAAATTAACAATGTAAACTCAAAAGGACATTTAAATGATTCATCCAATAATTGAAATCTAAACATTACATGTTACATTGAAAAGGCATTATAAAATTAGTCACAGTTTAAGTTTCTTATGTTGTTAACAGCAGTAAAAGTAATGCATTAGGCTAGAAATTATTCAACTATGTGGAGAAATAAATAAAGTAACACAAGTAAATTATGTGAATTATTTTCTCATGCACTGAAATGATTTAGTGAATAAAATAACACACATGCCATCAGACTATAGTATGAAAATATTAATTAAACTAGTGATGTGCTTGAGCACAAATGGCAAGCGAGCCTAAAGACTATAATATTTTTATATGAATGATTTTGACTTCTAACACTAAAGCTACTGAAAATAAGGTCCAGTTTGTTTATTTAGCATACAGGGTAAAGGGATTTCAGTGCCATAGTAACAACTAACTCTCTGCAACTGCTTGATTGAAGGGGAAAAAACAAAACAAAACAATACACGTTATTTAAAAGTTTTCTTTGTGATATTATTTAGCTAAGTAGTGGTTGTAACACACAATGCTCTGACACAACTGGACATGCACCTACACAGACTTACCTTCGCAGTAGTGTAGTGGACAATGTATTTTCAAGTAAATACTGTTGCGCACGGCTTATAACCATGACAAAGAGCGCATTGACTTACCATCGCCACTAACTCGAATAGAAATGAAAGTCCCTTAAGTTTTCAAGTTTTAACTGCACCCGCAAAAGAATTCAAAAAAGTAAACAATTCAATTTCTAGGGTGATACGGGTACTGATCGACAAACAGAGGATTCTGTTTAGTGAAGTTTGGGACGGGGTCGACAACCGAACTAACACAAAAATGCGAGGGTCAAAGTACAAAAATGCCTTACGTACGTCCATACATATATACAAATAAATAAATAAATAAATAAACATCCCCGATTTTCGATTGTGTTACCCCTGTAAGTGTCTCGCTCGCTCGCTCGCCAATAATCATGTTATTTTGTAGCTGATATTTTTGTTTGATGATTGACAGTATTTTGATTGATTTCCATAAAAAGTATAAATAACATGTTTGGTTTTTTTTACAAGGTTTTGTGAGTGGGAGACATAAACAGTTGTGGTCTTAAATTGTAAAGATATTAATAGATTGCCTTTTCTTGAGAAACTGTTACAGTCAAGTATGCTTGAACAAATGTTACTACCCAATTATATAACATCAGCTATTTTTTCTAATTTGGTAACATGAACTCATCAAAAATATGTAAAATGTAATGAAATATGAGAATGAAATTGTATATTCTTTATGTAATGACCAAAATATTTTTATTAGTGTAAACAATGGTCTGCTAAAAAAAATAAAGACTAAATTACAAGGAGACAATGTTTATAAAACATAAATTCAAATATATCAACATACTTCAGCTAAACAAGTAAATTATTTTATAAAAATCAGTAAACTCACCAATTCTTAATATTGTAGTTTCTGAGAGGTGACGATTGTGTTGATCAAGTCCTCCAAATAGCACTACTTCAGTGAGTTCAGAAGAAATAACAAAAGCAGCTGCACAGTGAATATGTCTAGGCTGTGTTAATTTGGCTATCTGAAGTGGCAAATATTGAACAAATGAATGAATAGTAAATGTATGAACTTATTTGTTCAGTATAGTTAAAATTGCACTTCAATATTTTACACATACTGATTAAGATTAATGAGACATTTACTGATTTACAACCATATTATGTAAAATTAGATAGTGGTCTAAAATAGAGAACACATCGAATTTTCCTAACATGGTAGCAGCAGATGTAGTTATAATTTCTGTTGATGCGGTTGGTCTTATTAGTTGACCATACAGGGAACTAAAATGCTTGTCTCCGTGGACCAATTTGGAGAACCAATGGCAGTCAAGATAGGCAATGAGAAGCATTCCACTGTCTTCAGAATTGTTAAATATATGACATATGTAGTTTGTAGCTGAATAATAAATAAAAGTGTGTAATCCTAGACAAGAAGCCTTTAGTGACAGTAGGAAAATAAAAGCAACATATTTAGTAATTCTTTGAGGAACCTTCTTAAAGTAGACCAGTCTGCATGCGTTTCGTTTCAACTCTGAAAGAAAGATTTATAAACAGTCCTATAGCTCTGTAGTTAATTATTAAACAAATATAGCTATTATTACACATTTTAATTTCTTGCATGAGAACTTCACTCATTAACCTACTGTATGCAACACACTATACAAGAACTCTGACTAAGTCATGTATTAATTTAAGCAGAAGCGGCACAATTGAAATTTTGCAGTGTCTGAACTGAAAAATACAGTCAGAAAAGAATTCTACTATGTAATACATTTCCTTCATAGTCAGTAGTTTATCTGCATCCATTTGGAATTATTGCAATGTAGCTATCTAGCCTCAACTTGGATCAGGAATAATTTTTACATAACCAGGAATTCTATACTAAATAATAATACCTGAAAAAATTGCTGGAACTGATCAATTTCATTGTGACCATTTTTAATTTTCACAATTTCCCTGAGTTTCCCAAAGTTGCCAAATTGGCAATCATTTATCTGTAAAAAATACTTCATAGGACTCCAGATTACTCTGTGTATTATGCCAACAGGACTATTCACTAGACTATCGGAAGTTGCCTTCCATCCAGTTCTACTCACACGTCTTCTACAAATAGGTGCATTTTATAATTTAATAATCAGAAGCTACAGTGGGTTAATACTTCAGTAAATGGTAGCTGAGATGATTTATTTGATTTTAAAATACTACAAATTAAAAGGTAAATATTATAATTTAATCATCGAGAAATGCTCAAGTTTTTACAAGTGGCACTCATCAGATTTGGATTCAACAGGTATAATTTGACCTAAATAAGTTTAACAAATTACTTTATATACAAACACAAGGTTGGCCAAAAAATCTGTCTTTCTAGCCCGAACTAGAATTCTAGATGGTGAATCTAGTATACCAGAAGATGCAGAAGATGTTTATGCGTACAGAAACCATTCAACAACAAAGAGAAAGATGCTATGTGAAGAAATGTAGGTGTTTGACTACAGCTTTAGGAGACAAAACAGTTATGAAGATCTGCAAGAGGAAGAAGTATTTATACTGAACTCAAAATTAGCTGCATACAGTTTAGTATCAGATATGGAAAAATCCTAGAACATGTCCAATCACTGATAACACCTCACTGTTAACCGATTACACGTTAATGATAAGATAATTGTGCGGATTACGTAACACGGAGACAATATCACGAGAGGGTCAGATGATTGAAGTCTTAGCGGGGGGTGGGTGTTGACAAAACTAAAGAAAGACGACGAAAGGTACTATACCGCCTCTAGGTCAGTATAGACGAAAGATAGAGGAGGCTTCGGGCTATTAAAAAGAGAGAAAGATCGACGCTCAAGGCTTACAGATGGTTAGTTACGCAGTGTGGAAAAATTATGCCAACGGCTGATGACAAAAAATTTTTTTTGTAACCTTTGGTATCGGTGCTTCATTCGCGTCTAAGAGACTACTGACTTCCATTTCTATTGCTGAAGCAGTCCAGCGTCGAAAAGAAAACCAAGAGTGGATGGATGGATAAACTTCACTGCTAATAAACATCGGTAAGTTTTTGTTTTTGAATTTTACTTCCAATTATGTTTCACTTAGGGAGTGGTTTAGTTAGGTATTTAGTATGTATATATCTTAGGTTTGTTATGAAAGCTTTTAGCAAAAGTTATTGTGATGGATGAATACATAGATAAGATATAAATTTTTAGAGTAAAGTTTGAGTGAATAAAACATCATAGAATTCTATAGTGGTACTTGAGGAAACAGTCCTCAGCATTGCCTAAGTGACATAGCCAGATATCACATTCTTTGCAATACCATTGGGTGTCTGTGCGCTTTTTGTTCTCTCTGCAGAAGGAGCATCGGCCTCTTTTTCTCTGTATATTCTTGGTGGGAAAATGTGCTAGCAGTAGTTGCTTTCTTGGTCTTTGTCTTGCTGAGGTACGTTTGGAGCAGTAGTCCCCTATCAGATCCTTTGCAAGAGTTATTCTGAAGTCTTCGATTTTCAGTTTTGAACCGGGATGACCAACTTGGTACAGAATGAAGGCATTAGTTATGGAGACATCAAACAGAAAGTTGTAAATGTATTTGTAGACCTTCCTACATTTTATTCGTACATGGTAGTACCCCCTCAGTTAGTCACTCTGGTCCACTCCTCCCATACTCTCATTGTACCTCTTTATAGCTTCAGGACAGACCACAGGCTCTCTTGTCCCATCCTTCTTTCTTCTTAAAATGGGCGGGGTCACAGCAGTTATGCATGGCCATTACAATTCTGGAGTCCATCCATGCAGTGGCAGCCAGATTGTCCGACTAAACGGTAAGATATTCTCCCCTATATATATATATATACATTATGTACGCAGATCTTGTTATTATACTGCATACAATACACAATATTACTAGTGGTGCACTCGAATAGCGCAAATGCATGGCGAGCGAGCAGACTCTTTTTACAGAAAAATAGGACAGAAATTACATCTAACTGTAGTGCACAGTGTAACCCTTTCCATTCTCAGTTAGCATCAGAGAATCTAAAGTCTCTGATCCCAGACTACAGAAGCGGACCCATGAATTGTAACCCTCTTCTCTGGTTTAGCAGCTAGTCTACCAACCTTCATGCTAGGTGTGGTCGCAAATAATATTTTTACAGGAAAAAAGGAATGGAGTCAGTGAATATTAGCCTGGTGTCTGTTTGATCATTTCATGAAAATATGGCTAAACTTCTGCAGTGGCAAAGAAGTGCAGCTTGATAAAGACTTCACAATTGTTTCAAGAAGAGAGTAGCTATAAACTTTTTGGCTGAAACAGAGTTGCGTAAGGAAGTGCAACAGGATTCTCCGCGCTCGTTAATTGAAAAATTCTGGAAACTTTACCTAACTTACGTAATTAGAAGCGCGGGCGAAAATTTTGACGTACGTATACATACCTATATATATATATCTGAAATCTCAATTGAACACGACTGTGAGTCAGCTTCGCTCGCTTCGCTCGCTCGCTGAATTACCACAAACCTTGTACGCTATTTTGCCTTTTTTAGATGTTCTGGAAAATACTTCCTATCCTTTCTGGCCGTCCCACATCCATACAAGCCCACAGTCTCAAGATCGCATAAGAGGACCTTCGATGTAAAAAAGTTGTCAAAAAAGACATGGTGCCACTTGTACTGGAAATCTGAGGTGAGTTCCTTCACTACCCTACTTCCTAGGTTGTGCTCTGTTGTACTTCCTTTTTTCCTGTATATACTTCCATTCGTGAAAAATATCCATTTGTACTGTCAGCCAAAACCCATACTTTGATGCCTCTCTTGATTGGTTTCTTAGGCATGTAATGCTTCATGGAAGACCGGCCTTGAAATTTGATCATTGCCTCATCGATAGCAAGATCCCGGCCCGGAGTATACCCAGCTGAAAATTGTGATTGAAGGTGCTTGACTATAGGACGGATCTTGCCAAGGCGGTCGTATGCTGGTGAAGTACGTGGTAAAACAGTAGAATTGTCCACAAAATGAAGATACCTGCTGATCTCAGTATATCAGTCTCTACTAATGCGGTCAGCAACAGGAGCATAGTGACATACAGGATCTTTCTTCCAATAATCCTCAAGAGATGGAAGTGAGTTTATACCCATTAGAATATTAAATCCAAAGTACGCTTCCATGTCGTCAATTGAAATTGGGTCCCACTTTTCATAACTCTCATCACTCATGACTTCCATTGCATATAGGTTAGACTACTCCACTATCGTCTTCACTAAGCTGCTGGTGTAGAACAACCTGAAGCTCTCAGATGGAGTCTCTGGGATAGGTACGTTGAGACCTGCTGAAGATTGTCCGGTAAAGGGACGTATTGTGGGTTTAGTGAGTTTAGAAGACCATGCTGTATTCACTGATGAGGTAGTAGAGGGAGGAGTTGTGGTTGCCAAGGTGATGGTTGGGGTTGTGATGGGAGAGGGGATAGTGTTTGAAGTTGAGGTGCCTATAGATGAAACTTGGTGGATGAGTGATGAAGCATTCTGCATTTGTGTCAGAAGCACTTGAGGTAGGGGGGAAGAGAGCCCAGGTGAGTTTTCTGTCTCATCTATAGAAGGAGAAAATAACATGAAAATTGTACTAGTTATCATTATAATATAGCTACCCTGTTGAAATTCCCGTAGATCATCAATGTCGTTATCCTCCAAGTCCTCAATCTCATCGGCATCGGAGTCATTAGCGTTCTTGGCATCAGAATCCTCAACCTCCTCTTCATCAAACTCTTCGTCACTCCCTTCCTGAATTACCTCCTGGGCATCATCAAAGAAGTCATCATCCTTGTTCAGAAGATCAAGTACCTCATTGACAGAGAGCCTCCTACTTGTCATTATGAGCAGTTGTGTAACTAGAAGCAAGATTTGTTAAAAAATTTATATATTTATATTATAATGTTGTATCCTTTATTTCCTTTGTATTCATATTTGTCACTGTATTGTAACTAAAATTTCTAAGTTATTTCTTATGGTAGCCCATACTTATAACTAGCTCTTAGTAAACTCACAACTGTCTAGAATGACCGCAGCACTCGAACGGTGGCTTTCTAGCTCTTGGATGCAGCTACCAATGAATAAGCGGACGGCGTTTTTTTTTTTACGCATATTTGCGTCCACCGCGGTTAACGACGTTCGCGCGGGCGACGCATATTTGCGTCATTTGCAGGTAATCGGTTAATGACGTATGTGTATCTCTACATGTACATGTTACTATTCCTAAATATGTACTGTCACTGATAACATCTCACTATGTGTCTCTACATGTACATGTCATTTTTTCTAGGGAAAGTGCTGATCCTATACTTCTTGACAATTAAGCTACTAGTGGTAGCTAACAAAAACTAATGTTAATTGAAATGAAACAAGTAAATCAATTAGTAATTAAACTATAATGTAATTACAATCATTTATTTATATACAAATAAATATATGTAATTATTCAAACAAATTTATCAATACAAACATTTTTATTGTGGAAACATACTAAATCAAGTTAAAAATTGTAATAAGACCACACAAATTGTACAGATCTTGTCAATTAAACAGCTAATTTTAGTAAAAATTTAATAATTTGATTACCAGTTCCAAAACAAGGCAGTAAATGTTCATTTTAACAAACATCAACAAGCTGCTAACAAATTGTTTGCTAATGATACATAATGCAGTCCACAAGCTAGAGGTCCAATCAATACAGATACAGGAAGTGCTACATGGAGTACATTCCATTGAACACTATTAAACGGCAGCAAGGTGTAGATCAAATTCTGAGCACTTTGAGGTTTTGTAATTATACTGTCTATATATAGTGTAGCTCTTCTTCTTTCTAACGAGATAAATCTTGTGTCTCTTTCCTGTACCTCGCGGTAGAAGTGATCCAGAGAATTCAAAAATGGCTTTCGAAAAAAATACTAGAAAATTTGAGCAGAATTCTTTTCACCTACACACACAGCTGTGATTTTTATACCATTCTGTAGCATTGTAAATACTCTACAAATTATACTAAAATATTTACTATCAGACGAGCTTACCACTACACTCTAGAAACCTAACAATTATAAGATAGAAGAGACAGATATGTCAAAATTGATGGTTGAGGATGAGCAGCATAGGATATGTATTCTTCAAATGATAAAGAATCAGACATCATTGTTTTGCTTTAGATAACTCTAATGTTGAGTCTTCTTGACATTTTCTCATTCATTACTTCTATAGCTCTAACATTCACTGATATGTATCCTCACAAGTATTCATTCAGTACTCACTTATTTTCATCAAAATTTTAGGCTACATTAAGCAGGTTTTGAATGTAGCAGCCAGACCCTCTGATAGTAAATTTTGATTTTAGTATAATGTTATATTTATAATGCTACAGAATGATATAAATATCACAGCTATCTGTATGCGAAAAAATATTCTAATATAAAGAAAAGTTGTTGTTTAAAATTGTACAATGGAATGTACTCATGTAGTACTTCATGTATATGCATTAAATGTATTGTTTTTGAACTGCTGGATTGTGGACTGAATGAAATCATTTGATTTCATGCATGAAATTGTGTAATAATCATAAATAGATTAGACAAACTACTTAATATACTTAATTTGATCTATGAAAGTATAACTTAACTTAAACTATTAATTAGTTCTAAAAATAGAATTGACTGAAACAGTCGAAGTTCTTTACAGGTGAACTTTTAGCCCCCAAGTATCAGGGAATCGTACATGATCCAATAATAATAATTATTAGGAACTACCAATAAACATTATTTTTTCTTTTAAAGATTATTCTATATGTTCACCAGTTAAGTTTATTTACTTCTACATAGCTATTATTATTTGAGCTACACTTTAATTAGATCTTACCTGTTGCCAACTCTGTGCTCGTGCGTCAAGACACCAAACATCACTTGATGCCTTGCCATCATATCCACCAGCTACTAACAACTGTGGATTGTTGTTGTTATAATCAAGACAAACAGTGGCATGATAAAATCTTGGAGATGGTTGTGGTGCTCCGTGTACAGGTTTTGTAAAACACTATTAGTACGAGAATATAATGTACAATCAAACAAATACTTGACAATATATGTGACCCTCTACAGGAAAATCGGGCACAACCCGGGCCCCAACGAAAAAAATTTTTTTTTGCACTTACACACTCCTCGGCAAGTAGATATTAAGCTCTCCAAGTTTTATCGCCGTAGCTCTAGCCATTCCCGCTATATATCACCTAACCGGTCCCTTCATTAGGCTTATTTAATACAATTTTAAGAACTAAATCGATCTTTTTGCGACGTCTACGCATGCCGCGTTGTGCCTGATTTTCCCATAGACGGTCACAAATATTATTAGATGAACTGAAACACCTAATGAAATATAATAACAATATCAAAAAGTACCAGCTGCTTTTTAAAAGCCTATCAATTATGTTAGTAACATGTACTGTATTTTGCTTTCATCTGAGTAAGTCCAATGAGTATATACAGTGCTTAGAAAAGATTTTTATTTCTTGTAGTTTTACTAGCTAAAGTAATCAAGCAGTCTATATATTTCATTCCCTCTGGCTCTTGAAATAAATTAGCCAGGTCATAAAATATTTCACCATATCATACTCTGACTCATGTAATAAGTACTATATACTAGATAATGTAGTACAACATGCACTAATATATTTTCTCAAGTCTTTTATGCCTCTTCTCTACATAAACAAAACATTTATGTTTATGTAGAAAAGAGTCCTCTCTCAGTATGCAATTCATATAAACACTGAGTCTACAGCACAAAAAATTTAAAGCTTTTACATTTACAGCCATGTGCTAATCCTTTTCTAATGTATTTATTTTACATACATAAATAGTTTACATTGTACATATGTACTGGCAGATGAATGCTATCATTTGTATTTTATTGCTTAATTTCTGCACATATACATCTTGACTAACCTCATAATTATCAATACAATTACAATGAGTGAGAGATTACAACAATTCTTACCATCTGTGCCAAGTCTATGAGGTAAGTGTCATTGAGGTCACTAGAACCATCCCATCCACCAAACAAGACTGCATGTGTAGGACTAATGCAGGTGACTGTAAAACCAGATTTAGGAGAAGGTCTACTTCCAGTGATCAAGGGAGAAGACCAAGTACCTAAATAAAAATAGCAATGTAATATTTATTTGGTAAGTTATTTTAAGATATCTATTTTATGAAGACTTCAAATGTCATTTACATAAATTTAGAGCCGCTTTATATGTAGTAATTATTATACCAGTTATTTATTTCTAAAGTTTCGTATTTGTTGTTAGTAGTAATTTACCAATAATCAAATTTTTGGGCTGATATTATTGGAATTATTGGAGTTATAAGAATGACTTACATTATGTTAGTACAAGTACAAACAATGAATGCCTCATTTTATATAAACACTTTATATAGCCAAAAATTATTAATCTTAATTTTTATAATAAGTCACAAACATAAATTAAGTATTTAGCTGTGCATTTTATAAAAATTTTGCTTCAAACTAATACAAATTTTTTAAATATTTACTTTTTGAGAAAATGTGTTCTCAAACACCTCAGCACTTATGCAACTACTAAATGTATGTCCACTATTTTAACAAATTTGCTTTATTACTATTGATAGACCACATATAAATTGCTTCATTATTACTATTTACACAGAGCAAGTTATGCTTAGTGATATCCATTGTTTGAATAAATAGTAAATGAGTCATACTAGAACAATACTAAATACAAGAATACATAATTGGCATGTTTAAACTAATGTCAATCCATTCTATCACTACAAATAAATTCATAAATAAACCAAATTCCTTAGTTCAAAAATCACTAATACATACTCAATATAATCATAGACTAAGATAGAAATTATTCTAGTTTCTATTTATGTTGGAAAGAAATGATTGAAAAGTCATTAAAGTTCATTGCTAATGACAGATGTTAGCACTGTAACTTTGAATTTATCCCGTCTGATTATATCTTTATAATTATTCCTGATAAATATTTATAATGTAAAAGGGAAATAGTGCATCCATGTCTGAAACCATTAAATTTTATTCACATTTACATGACAAAATTAAGTATAGCTCAAAAAATATATAAAACCATTGTGTTATAATTATTCCATGATTATTTCAATAATAGTTTACATTAAATCTGCAAATAACTCTAAAGAAATTATATCTGTAATACTTTATTAATATACACTGTATTTTAATATGTATAAACTAAATCATGACAAATTAATTAAAATACAATTTGTGTCTTACCTTGTGAAATATGGTACTTATGAATCTCATTTGTCCAGCCACGACCATCTTGCCAATGTTTACTCTTAGTTAATTGTGATCCTGACTGCAGTTCACCTGATGGTATGCAATAGCCTCCAATAACAATTAACGAATCATTATAATATATCATTTGACAATCAGATTTCCTCATGGGTCCACTATCATGTTGTGGTGAGAGTTGCTTCCATGTCATAGATCTGGTGTCTAGCTGATGCAGTGAAGCATGGAATGATGTACCATCTCGACCACCAAACAAGTAGAGAACATGACCTGAATAAGATGTTGCACAGCCAAATATTCCAGGAGGTGGGTTACCAGATGTTGGAAGTTTTTTCCAGGATTCTGTAGAGCACTCATAGATTTGAATTATGGTTCTCAGTTGTCTTTTATTCTCATCAAAGTCATCAACATGACCTCCATATACGTACAGTTGTTCAGAACTTACCGAGGCAGCAGCATATGCTCGAGGTGAAGGTTCATATTTACTGAGAGGCTCATCTACTATAAAATTATAGTGTAAATTGTATAAATTATATTTAATTTTACAGATACACAAAGTAATATTATTTCACTGCAGAATTAATGTAAAGGTACATTATATGTTTTGTTGATATGTTAATTTATACTGAAATGATTTTTTCTTATGTAATTTTAATTAGTTTAGAACTTTCATATTTACTTTTCAAAGTCATCACTTGTCCTGTAAATATTGTAGTTGGTATTTTGCTGTTGTTGGTAGTTAGCTGTTTTATAAATTATAAGACAATATATACCATAATGGAAAATATTGTTTAACTGCCAATCTTTTCAGTCATCTCAGGCAGCTGCTACCATTAACCCTTTGCGGTGGCGACCAAATATTTTTAATTCTGTATTGTTTAGAAAGCCTGTGAAAGTAAGACAATAAATCTAATGAGTAAAAGAAGGCTGAGAAAGAAATTATAAAGTGATAAATTAGTGGAGTAAATAAAGTCAACGAATAAAAAGAATCTTTGAAAAAATAGAATTTTTGTTTGTATATTGAGAGTGAGACTGTAGCATAGCAGTACTTCTTAACAGTACAAATACAGAATTAGAGTGTTTGTTTGTCGGATGGTTGTCGTAGCTCAGTCGCAGAGCGCTTGTGTCAAGCAAGTGATTCTTGGTTTAATTCCTGGTGGCGACCAAATATTTTTAATTCAATATTGTTTAAAAAGCCTGTGAAAGTGAGAGAATACATCTAATTTACATTTCAATTGAAATAAAGAAAAACAGTCTTCACCTAATTATATTGATTGCCTTACAAGTGGCTGTAGTTATGGTTGACTACATTTTAACATCACACTGTATAAAGGTTAATTTACCTTTATTAGAGG
>WLWD01004217.1_pt1 | contig 30235 bp, 17 predicted proteins | sample 6712731 | NCBI WGS metagenome assembly WLWD01 (sample SAMN12718690, study PRJNA576275) | sponge metagenome | isolation source: marine sponge | host: Mycale hentscheli | place: New Zealand: South Island, Marlborough, Capsize Point | collected 2014-11-01
TTTATCACTTGACATATTTGAATTGACATATTGCTGTGCACTTACAGATTTGCTCCTATTATATTATGTATATAATATGATTCACTTATTTGACATAATATTATAATTATTTTAACTTTATCACTTGAATATCTTGATCACTTGACATGTTTTTTTAATTTTTTATTATAATAAGATCTGCACCTTATTTCTTTCTTTGTAATATTACTTTCTACACTGCTGTTAATTGCTAGACGTATGTGAACATAATTTTAAGTTGACATAAAATATCTGTATGCACTACAATGTCACCATTTTTTTCTATTTTTTACCTTCATTAAATTCAATGTGTTTCCTTGTATTGAACATTATTTCTGAAATTTATTTTTTGTCATTACTGGCTATAATCTTAACTATTAGTAGATAAATTTGACTCAACTCATTTACATTAAAGATGCCATCCAGGACTCCGCCTGAATTAGCACTAAAGTTATTTTACATTTTAAAATTCAATCCACCCCGATCAACTTTTTGTTTATACTATTCCATTACATCATATGAATATATTCTACAGTATACTGTATTTGATGAAATCATTTAATAATGAAACTCACTGAGTATGTACGATTCTTTGCAAAGTCTACTCAAAAAAATAATAACAAAATCTGAAGTGGCGGTTGCCGGTGTCACAGGAAAATTGGTCCGGGCAAATTGCGGTCCGATCGGACCAAATCCGCTAGCGTTATTGGTCCGGGCTGATAAAATCTGTTTGCGGATACAAGTCCCCCCGGACCAATAACGCTAGCGGATTTGGCCCGTCATCTGCTGATTTGGTCCGCCTAGTTTATCGTCTTCCACGACAACTATGCACCGTTTTGGGGGTTCAGGAGTCTTCAAGTAGAGGTATGTTCACTTTACTATTGAGCTCTAACAATTTTGATGTAGTTCAAGTTCCACTGTTCACTGCTATAAATGTAAGAAGATTCCACAGGATATCATCTAACTTTTTTTGTAACTAAATTCAATTAGACTGACATCATTTGAGCCTCTTGCAGGGATTGTAATCACTAGTATGTAATGCTTGATGCCATATGAATTTCTTAGTGGCTTAGGTATTTGCAACTTTTATTTCACAAAGCTTGGCTCAAACCATTTGGTCGGTTTGGACATTCAAGTGAATAATTTTTTTTTTGCTTTTTATTTTTCAGATTACTTATTCCACAGAGTATTTAAGAATTGATATAATAGTTGTTACCTAAGCATTAAGCTACATAAAAGATTCAGATTCAACTTGAACCAAAGAAACTACTACTAGCTAAATAAGCTTCATTTTCATTTCATACTGGAGAATATCATGAGTCTGTTGGCTTAGTATTTACATGAGTGCCACAGGCACAAGTGTAAATAGAACCAATCAGACGAATTAAATAAATTTATTATGTACTGCTCATGTGTTGATGCCATAGCTATGGCATTGTAAACACCATAAACAAATTTGTAACCTGGAGGGACGTAATAACCCAACGTGATAACTGTGAACACAGGTGATATGGGAAAATATTACCCTAGGCCTCATCCTGTTTAGTTTAGTGCATTTTCTATGTAGCAGCAGTTATCAGGACCTGTTCAGTATTATAATAGAAAATATCATGATATTTTTTCCTATACATATGTTCAAAATTTGCTTCTTATTGTGTGTATGTGTGTATGTGTGTGTGTGTGTGTGTGTGTGTGTGTGTGTGTGTGTGTGTGTGTTGTTCTCGTGCTTCTAAAATGTTTTTCTACCTGTTAGCTATATATCTCCTAAAATGTGAGGTTTTGCTCTTTTTTTTCTTTTCAATTATGCCTCTTATGTTTATGGCTTCATTTATGGTATGGCATGGATACATGCAATATTTGTCTGCTTTTATCCTACTAGTACGAAACTTTGAAGTTATAAAAAAATGATGATTTTTGAATTTGAAAAAACTGTGATATGACCTTTGATAACTTTTAAATTGTGATACATAGCTATGCAGTAATTAGATTATACTGTAGTGATTGCATACTTTTATCAAGCATGTCCATATTTGCTTACTCCGTGAAAGTTGAAATACCTTTTTCACGTTTTTGGTTGGGCTGAATAATGATGACAATGTAGTGACTAAACTAATTTAGATTCTCCACTGCAATTACATAATGTAGTGTAGCTATAATATTGCCTTTCTGTTCATTAAACCTTTTTGCAAACCTAATTGCTACTATTCCCTTACTACAATGACTGCTTTTTTAATTAGTTACTGTTATTAGCTAAATATACCCAAAAATGTTTCAGCCTCTTGCACAAGTTTTTTTTTAGGGGTAAACATCTCAGAAGATGATAAAATTTGGCTGATATTTCCTAGAAATTAGCAATATAATAAAAAAAATTTCAGCCAACAATAATGACCGAATTATTTAAGTAATCTTCAGTTTGAAAGGGATAATGTATGTACACAAGTCAAGTGCTTAAATTATATATACAACACAGAAGCATTATTTGACATAATAATGAAGTTGAATACAACAAAATGTAAGTGATCTTGTAGAAACTATTCCTGAGTTAGCCTCGCTGAACAAATCTGCTCAGTTGCCACTATTTTTATCTAAAGGCGGCTAAAAGGGGACCTAGTTAGGCTTAAAAGGTTTTATAAATGCTATCGCCGAACCTCACTGGATGTATCAGCTCTATAACTACTATTCTTGTCTAAAGGCTATGGAAATAGAATGTTGTTCACCAAGGTAAATACACTTTTAGTCGATAGTTGCAAGCCTCGCTTAAATAGCTTCTGTCATTGATTAGTATTTTTATCTGTCAGAAATGGTAGCTATGGTATAAAATAGTTAAACCATGGCAACTCTCAGAATTATCGCTGGATAACTCCTCAAACCAATGGTTTAGCTATTACATATTCTCCCGTATTTTATGCTATTTATTGCCTCCAAGCAGTGCGTACATAGCGAGTAAAATGAATTGAAAAATGTACTCTGACTGTTTGAGAAAAAGTCTAAATCACTTTCACATGATATTTTCATTTGCCTTCGGCTCCCATTTTATACTCTGACTCATGCTATGTACAATACTTGAGTCAGAGTACATTAATAAGAGAACTACTTTACGAGCACTTCAAATATTTTCAAAATATTTTTATTAATCATTTCTAATATGATTTCAATAGATTTTACTCGCTACACACGTGCTACATGGAGCATTCACTAATCAAATGATCTGCTTGCCACATTGTGTGAAGACATGGTTAATTAACATGTTAGAATTCCTTTAGAACTATTCATTATAAAAGGCAATTAGAGAATGCACGTAATATCATTGTCAATTCTCAGTTGCTTCATTTGCTCTTGTTTATTTTGAATTAAAAAAGATCAGGTTTTGTATTTAGAATATACTGCATTTCAAACTTGTCTCACAATTATATTCATTCGGTGCAGCAATTATGTACATAAAGGGTGCATGGTTAACCACATGGCTCAGCTACCTTACTATAGTTGGATTGTGCAGAAGCCAACAACAAAAGAACAAGCATCACAGGCATAACTAGCATGAGGACTGTATAGCCACAGGAACCAATGCACTCACTTGTAAACACTTACGGAAATATTGGGGCTGTTACAAGAGTAATTTAGTGGAAATAAAATTTGTAGATGTTTTACTATTTATTTTTTAACTATCTAGTATAATGTTGACGTGTCAGAGATTTAATCTAAGCAATTTAGATCTTAAACGACTGCTTTTATTGTTGATGTTGCCATCTTCATTTTCTGCTATTACTATTCCTTTAGAAGTTACCACTTATGTACATACAGAGAACTAATACTCGTCTTATCTTTTTGTTTGAATACTAGAAAGATAAACCTGGAATAAAGGTATGCATTCATATAAATATGATTTTTAGGGTGTATTTATATTAGTCAAAAATCAGGTTTTTAATTTAAAATTCATCAGACTTAAAGCAATGCTTAAATGATATGAAACATAAATCACTATAAGTAATGATATGCTTGCTCAGTATTTGCTACTTGTTGTCCTAAATAGTTATCTTTTAGTTTGATTTACCATCTAGAATTGTCAGCTTGTTAATTTAGCTAATGATGCAGGATGATATGTTATCTTGTTCAAGTTATTAGATTTCAAATATGCGCTATGAAAACTGAAAAAAGGTATCTATGAATAGAAATGCCACCTATTGAATTAAGAAATTCTGTACTTGCACCAGTTACCATTACTGGACTACATGTGTGTATGGGTGTGTGTTTGCGCATGCGTGCATGCATGCTGCGTGCGTGCGTGTGTGCATGCATGCGTGCGTGTAAATATAGCCAAAGAATCAATTATTCTTTCAAAGTATTATCTATTCCCCTCTTTTCCCTCTCTCTTTTCCTTCCTTCTATTCTCCTTCTTTCTATTCTCGATACTTTATTCCCACTCACCTCCAACCCCCCACCTCCTCCCCCATATTATTATTATTGTTATTATTATTATTATTATTGTTATTATTATTATTATTATTGTTATTATTATTATTATTGTTATTATTGTTATTGTTATTATTGTTATTATTATTATTGTTATTGTTATTATTATTATTATTATTATTATTATTATTATTATTATTATTATTATTATTATTATTATTATTATTATTATTATGTGTATATCAACTTTGTGTGAGTCCAGGTGATTGTGCATGGCTATTGTCAAGCCATTGGACAATATGATCCTGGAACACTCTCACCTCTCATCAGTGGCGTAGCTGGAGAGAAACTGCTGGAGGGTTCTAGTTTTGTGACCTATAAATGTATGAACCAAGTTTAAATTGAATTTATGACTAATTGATAAAATATTTTTGATGGGAGGGCCAAGGCCTTCCAGGCCCCCCTCAGCTACGCCACTGTCCCTCATAGGTTAATAATGAAGAGTTAACAAAAAAGTGTGTGTGTGTGTGTGTGTGTGTGTGTGTGTGTATGTGTATGTGTGTGTGTGTGTGTGTGTGTGTATGTGTGTGTGTGTGTGTGTGTGTGTGTATGTGCATGTGTGCGCATGTGTGTGTGAGGTGCTATGTTTCCTCTTTGGACCATGACCTTGTTGCAATGGAGGGGCTTAAGCGCATCAATGAACCCACAATTGTTAAGTTTTGGGGGCAGTTGCTGACTAAGCATGGTCCAAGTAGACTAAAGTAAATAGATCCAGGGCATTGCCTGATGGTGCCACTTAACAAGAACTCCATGTAATCTCAAGTACGTCCTGTTTAAAGCTTATTATGAGATGCTGGTGCCAGTAATACTTAGGGTATGTCATTCTTGCCCCCCTCCCCCCCCCCATCTTGGAAAACCACTTGACCAATTACTGGCAGTGGTGACAAGGTTAAGGTGTTAAGTATAAGATACATTAGTGAGATTACTGGTTCACCAGATGTAAGATGTACGGTACTTTCTTCTTAGTAACTGTGACCAGGCAGCTAACCAGAAATTAATTAGTAATATTAAACATTTCATTTGTAGTTACATAAAAAATTATTGAGTATAATGATACCAAAGTGCAATTTTAAATTGTAAAAGTGATCTGTAGTAAATCATTCAGTTCTTGCATTTTGGGCACACCCAGGGTTTCTTCTTGCAATTCCAATCTTTATTACTTATTCTGCTACATTCCCTGTGGTACCACTCTCCACATTCATCACAGCATACCATACTACGACCATTTTCAGGCTGTCGACAGCTACAATAAATTGGTATCTTTTGAGTGTCAAAAGTTGCCTTTCTTTGCTCACTTTTGCTTGGAAATGTTGTGAGAGTTTTGCTCTCAAATACTTTCAATAATTCTGATCTTAACATTTCTTGGTTAAAAGTTATGAGTTCAGGTTTTTGTCCATTACAAATGGCAGCTGCAAAAGCGATCGCTAAGGGACCACAGTCAGAACCTCCCTTCTGAATTTGAACATTCATATAATTTACTTTGATGTCTTTGCTATTTGTGTGCAGTAAGTCTGCGATTATTTCTTCTAGATCTTCACTGAGTAGTAAATGCATGCTGTCATAAATTTTGACAGTGGCAGGTTGACATCCTACTGTAGATACTGTCATCCAATGGTTGCCGCTGTGGTTTAATATTTGCACAAAGGGGTTCAAGTGATGAACAGTAAATGTCCTTGTGTATTGCAATGTAGGGCTTTCCAGTCCAGCTATACCATAGGTATTTCTCAAAATGGTCTGTGCTGCATCTATGTGACGGTCATTTAACCACATGTTGCTGGTTAGGATATCCTTATCAGTAATTGAGAGTGAGATTTGGCCAACAACAGTCCATATTTTTTTCTCCTGTACTGCATTCATTTCGGCTACCTCAATCACTGCAGTAGACTGCATTGCAGCTAGCTTTTGAGATCCTGTATTAATACATGCTCGACCAGGATGACATTGTGGTCCACATATGTTACCCTGCCGTTTGCATGAACATTTCTTTGTGGCACAGCGAGTTTGGCACATACACTGCTGACCAGCTGGAGGCTGAGCTTCAGGCTGCATTATCACATGGATAGCCTAAACTAGAAAATGCTCATGTAGCATTGGTTGGGCGAGCCAGCGAAGTTCTGGAATGCGCGCATGCGTTTAAACGACGACGTATTCAAAACGACGACGTACCACGTATTCAGGAAACGACGACGTATTCAAAACGACGACGTATTCAAAACGACGACGTACCACGTATTCAGGAAACGACGACGTATTCAAAACGACGACGTACCACGTATTCAGGATTTCCATAAACTACATCTTAGAGTTGCTCGCTCGCTTCGCTCGCTCGCCAATAATATTTGAAAATTTATTTGAATCATAAAAAAAAAAATAGGTAGACAATGAGACCAAAGGGTCTAGCACATTTAAAGTGCTGCAACACCATTTCAATTAGTATGAGTAATAGCACGAGTAACCATGGTATTCAGGATAAATAGCACAAGTAAAACACAATTGAAGCAAAGCTGATTGCTATTTATTGCTTTATGAGAGCTTTTATTGCTTTACGAGTGGAATTTATCCCTAATACTGCGGTTAGCCGTGCTATCACTCGCTAATAGTATACCTCTATCCTTACCTAAAACCATCGTTTACTTTAAACAAACTTTTTAGCAAAAACTATGGCATTACTAAGGCTAATCGTCCCACGTGTGTGCACTTACCCATACTATTTCACTTTGATAAGTGTACTATTTCAACTCAACTGTGCTATTTCACTTTCCCCGGGCTATTTCAATTAAACGGCCCATACATTTTTGAATGGGCAGTTTACCTGGTATACTATTATGCATAATAATTTCAACCAGGATTACCCTTTTCATATGTAGTGTTTTCTGAGCTTGCATCAATAGACATCACATTTTTAGTTAATTCCTGCCACATTATATACTTTAATTAGAGATTAGTAATTTGAACTGATATTTAAAACAAATAAGCAATAATATTCATTAGGCATACAGCTCCTATAATAAAAAAATTGTTATAATATTCATCATTCGAAATTTAACTTTGCCCATTTAAGCCTAATCATGCATAAAGCACATGTTGAATAAAAAAAATAATAGAATTAATAAATGAGAAAATTAACTTTCTAATTGGTTACTTTGATATGAATAAATGTTAATTATTATATGTATTATTCCAATTTATCACTGCAGTTGATCTTTTTAATAGTACTGGCACCCCAAAGGTATTCAAATAAATGAGAACTTCATGTACTTATGCATGCTGTAAATCTACACATACATTGTCTTCTGTAATGGTACCCATTTCTTCTGCATTCGTTTCGGCTACCTCAATCACTGCAGCAGACTGCATTGCAGCTAGCTTTTGAGATCCTGTATTAATGCACATATGTTACCCTGCCGTTTGCATGAACATTTCTTTGTGGCACAGCGAGTTTGGCACATACACTGCTGACCAGCTGGAGGCTGAGCTTCAGGCTGCATTATCACATGGATAGCCTAAATAATATTTGAAAATTTATTTGAATCTTAGCGTTAAAAAAATAGCTAGACAATAAGACCAAAGGGTTTAGCACATTTAAAGTGCTGCAACACCATAGCAGTTATGCATAATAATTTCAACCAGGTACATTACAATCTGATTACCTTTTCATATGAAGTGTTTTCTGAGCTTGCATCAATGGACATCACATTTTCGGATAATTCCTGCCATGTGATAAACTTATTTGCTACAAGCATTGATGATGTATTATTAATTAGAGATTAGTAATTTGAACTGGTATTTAAAGCGGATAAGCACTAATATTCAGAGTTGTTGTAATAAAAAATTGTTTTAATATTCATCAATCGAAATTTAACTTTGCCCATTTCAACCTAATCATGCATAAAGCACATGTTAAATGAAATAAAAAATTATAGAATTAATAAATGAGGTTACTTTGATATGAGTAAATGTTTTTATTAATAATAATCACTGCAACTGATCTTATTTATAGTACTGGCACACCAAAATTATTCAAATAAGTGAGAAATTTGTGTATTTATGTATACTGTAAATCTACACATACATTGTCTTCTGTAATAGTACCCATTTCTTCGATTGTCATTATGTCTTCTTCCGCTGTCTTCTATCACAAAAGACATCAATTTTCATATAATTATGTATGAGTCAGTGCATGGTACACATTTAGAGTTAAATGTTGTAGTGTTTTATTAATAATTTTAAATTAATACTTATCAGTTCAGCTAATAAAATCTTATATATTTACATTGCTATGAGTAATGACTTCCTTTTCAGATTTTTTTGATGTTGACACAAATTCCTCAAATTCCTTTCATAAATATTTAATACAAACATGGAAGGAAAGCATAATAAATGTTGAATAAGGAATGAGGAAGGTTATTTCAGATATTGATAACAGGACGGGTAAAAGTGTACTTGCCTTATGCGCATTAAAACTAGAATGAAAGGGATAAACACTGATACTTAATTGACATGATATATGTTAAGTAGCATGAATTTTTTTTTACATTATTTACATACTAACAATTAACTAACCATATCTGTGTTCTTGCAATTTTTCAAATTTATACTGCTAATTCCCTGCTTGAGAATTTTCCCAGAGTTGCTTTTTAATTTGTATGTCCCTCTGGTTGTTTGTTCAGCAATTTCATCCAACTTTCCTCCTTGTCTTGTCTGCTTGCGGCTGTTGTAGCGCCATACCTTATCTCCAACATTAAAGTCTGGCTTCTTATGCTTAGCATCATACCTTTTCTTTTGTTTTGCTTGAGCCTTCTTTATATTCTCCTTGGCTTTAGTATTGATTTTATCAGCCCATTGAAGCATTGATTCCATGTGTTCATCAAGGTCATTTGCTGATGGAATTCTAAAGTGCACATGCCATTAATCTACCATTGTACATTTAAAGCCAATTAGCTATATACACCAGCGTTTTTTTTAATACCTTAAGAGATATTTGCGTCACCTCCTGGAAAATTGTTTTGCTAATCCTCACACTCAAATTAATTGTACTCAATGTTTATGGAATTTTAAAAACTCTAAACTGGACACGAGTTGTAAAAATTTACAAAATCAGAAGCAGGTACTGTAATGGCAGTGTTATTAAAGTTTTTAAGAAAAGAGGGCTCAAAGCAGCGTGCTTGAATGTTGATAAAAATATTCCATACATTGGGAATAGCTAAAGCTAAAATGATAAAACTAGAGAGCTCAATATGCCCATTATGTGATGATTATTATTATTATTGTTATTATTACTATTATTATTATTATTATTGTTATTGTTATTATTATCATTGTATCATTGTTGTTGTTGTTATTATTATTATTGTTATTATTATAATTATTAGTATTATTTTTGTTATTGTTATTGTTATTATTATTATTATTATTATTATTATTATTATTATTATCATTAGTATGTTTTTTGTTTGTTCGTTTTTTGTTTTTTGTTTTTTGTTTTTTTGTTGTTTGTTTGTTCATTCATTTGTTCATTTGTTTGTTTGTTCATTCGTTCGGTCATTCATTTGTTCGTTCACTCGCTTATTCATTCACTCAATTATTCATTCATTCATTCATTAATACATACATGCATTCATTCATTTTATTGTATTTATGCTCATTACTGATTACTGAATAGCATTTTACTCCCTCAATTTATTTAAATCTCAATTTGCTCTTCTTCCTCCCCCCTCCCCCCTCTCCCCCTATAACCTCCAAATAGATGGAAACATTATAGTCTGGCAATCACTTAGCTCATGGAGTATTAACATTAAACATTTTAATTTTAACTCACGTAGAAACTTCATCAGCTTTTTCAGATTCCATTGGAAGTGTGATGTCTACAGGCAATCTGGCTTCCCGCTTATACAAAAGCTTAAAGGGAGTGTATTTGCTGGAATCCTGTTGACTTGTCCTAAATATATAAATAATTCATTCAATCCACTATTTTTTATTCCATTGGTATGAATTCTGATTCTCTCCATAATATAGAAATGAAAGTAAAGATAAGTTACCACAGGTATCGAATATAGTATGCTCAAATAGCGACCAAGCACTCTGCTACTAAAATGTGGAAGACAATGGACGTCTGATTCTCACATGTTGTTAAAAGGTAATACTTAACTACAATCATATTTAAAAGCAGAGAAACAATTTCAAACATTATTGGTGTTGATTAAATACCTGTATGCAAACAAGGCTGCATCAATGTAATCGTCCCAATTATTTTGCCTCTCTCCACTCAGCTTTATTAACATGTTGGTGAGAGTTTGGTTGAATCTTTCTACTAAACCATTAGTTTGAGGATGATAAGCAGCTGAAATTTTATGCTCCACTCCGGTCTTCTCAAACAAATACTGGTTAACCTTACGAAAAAAGACCAACATTAATATCATTTCTAAGCAATGTCATTCTATTTTCAGCTTTCAATTAAACTGTCAAAAATGCTAGCAATGCTGAAAATGCAGTGTAATTTTTTTTTATAAAATGAATTTAGTGGTTTTATTGCATGTGGTAATTACCTGATTCACAAATTCTCTTCCCTGATCAGATTGAACAATTACTGGGCTGCCATCATGGCAGCCCAGTAATTGTTCAATCTGATCAGACATGGCATGTCTTGTAATAAGTGTGTACAAGAACTGTGCGACACAAGAAGCAGATTTGTCAGGAATTGCCGCAGCCTCTGGCCATTTTGTGAAATAGTCACAACAGGTGACTATGTAGGCATTTCCAGATTTCGAACGTGGTAATGGTCCAATGAGATCAATTCCGATTCGGTACCATGGACTGTGCACTTCGATAGGATGAAGAGAATGAACTGGTTTTTCTAGTCGTTTGTTCACACGCTGGCAATCCAAACATGTCTGAATATATGAATCAATATCTTTTATACAGCTATTCCAATAATATCTGCAAAAGCAAAATATCAGTATGAATAGAACAAACAACCAACCAAACCAAAATTGGTAGTCAGTTAGTCAGTCAATCAATTCATCAACTAGAGCTCGGGGAGCACTGGACCCGCACGCTATAGGACTTTTGGCCTAATATTTTGTGTGATAGCACAAAGGTTGCACTTGGTCCAGTGCTCAACCGAGATTGCATCTAGCTATACAGCTAAAGTAATATTTTTTTTATTGTTATTTTATTTACTAAAACAAATCCCCTTACCCTTACCTCACTTCAAAGAATTCCAGCCAAAAAGAACATTACGCTAATTATTACTTTATTCCAAGAATTATACAAAAAAGATTAATTTCAATATTTGTATATTTATTTTATTAAGTGCTGAAGGTATATCTAAATACCAGTTACTATCCATTAATCATACATATTTCAAAATAATTAGTTTTAGCAAACATCATTAATTTGAGTTTCATCATGCGAATAGTTATGCCACAAATTTCGTCACACTCATGATTTAATTCCTCGTGAAAGTTGAAGCATACAAATTCTAGAGTAATCACCAAAGCATGCAACATTGCTTTCAGATTGAGATATAAGGTAAGATATAAATGCAAAATGCTCATTTTATGGAAAAAATATAATTAGCAATACCTTGATGTTATCTTCTGTCGAGTCTTGTCTCGTCCCAAATGTCCCCCAAGTTGTCAGTATGGCATGATGCTATGATTTGATTTTGCTTCTCTTTTGTTGATATCCATTGTTTCAAAGTTCCACTTGAAGAATAGAATAACAGACCATCTTTTAAAGAAAATTTAGCAGATTTCTTTCGAATGACTCTTTTTAGATTTTTAGTAGCTCCTACAGGGTATCTACCAGATTGAAGATATTCCAATACTATCTCATAGTTTACTTCCATTGCACCTATGAATTCTACTCAGAAAGACTTGGGTGAATAGAAGTATAAGTATGTCTGATGATGTCATCATTGACTTCCTTGTGGCTGTTTATACGAGTTTGCACTGCTTGGGATATGTACTTGGTCAGACTTATGTCTGTTTTAAAAATTTTAAACCTCTGTGATCCTGGCTGTCTGTCTCCAAATTGTCCACAGGTTTCAAACATGTTAAAAAAACAAGTTAAACTTACTTGTAGTGGTACTTACTAGTCTCTCATTGGAGAATGTTGGCTGTAAGCCACAGAATTACATATAATGACATTCGATGTGTTCTAAAAGTATTTTATTGTGTATTGATAGTAGTATGCCAGGCAGGTATTTTATTGCATGAACAAGAAGAAATATATATCATGTTATTTGCTCAATTTCATGTAATATAGCTAATATGTATATAAATCTAGGTTTGCAACAGTTAGGACTATGGGGGTCCTTCATCAGTGAGTTTATTAAACATTAAAGACATCACATATAGCCTTGAGGTTGGAAAGGTTGGAATTAAAAAACAAACAAACAAAAGAAAATATGTTCGAGTCCAAAATTATTAATTTACTATTTTGTATTCTATGTGAGATAAAAATATTATTATTCATGGACTAATGAATTGACTTTTCTTGTGATAATCATTATCTCATTCTTTGATATCCTGTAGGTTATAGAGAACATTCAATATTTTTATTATGCTCATTCTTAAATACTTCATAGATTAGTTATATAGCTTTATAAAAGTGATGTTAGTATGAGTAATAGCACAGGTAACCGTGGTATTTGGGATAAATAGCATGAGTAACCAATTGAAATAGCATGAGGCGAAGCCTCGTGCTATTTATTGCTTTATCCCTAATACTGTGGTTAGCCATGCTATCACTCACCAATAGTATACCTCTATCCTTACAAACAAACTTTTCAGCAAAAACTACAGTGTTACTAAGGTTAATCACCCCACGCTTGTGCACTTACCCATATTATTTCACTTTGATAAGTGTACTGTTTCAACTCCAACAGTGCTATTTCACACTCCTCAGGTTATTTCAATCGAACGGCAATTTTACCCATACATTTTTGAATGGGCACTTTATGTGGTATATTATTATTCAAGTACTCTCTAGGCATAACACCAATTCTTTGCAAGGCAATGATATGAAAAAGTGCTACAAAAAATTGTTCATCTACATATAATGCAAGTACAACTGTGGTTGACCACTGACCACATAGCTGAGCTAGCTCAGCCAGTTGCAGCTGGCTGTATTTACAACCTGAAAACTAAGGCAGTTTTTACCATGTCAGTAGAAATAACAACTAATTCCTAAACTTTAAATTTTTTAATTTCATTTGTTTAACAAAAATGTTGATGGGGGCAGCCTTGTGCTAGATTTTCCTGTAAAAATGGTCATAAAAAAAATAGTTAGGCACTTCCACCGGGGACACCACTATACTTAGGCTCTACCAGGGCTGTGGTATCCTGAGTGTAGTGAGGGTGCTACCAAAGGCACCTGAGGAAACAAACTAGGAGTATTGCAAATGTTTGTATTCATGTACAAATGGTCATTGGCAACCTCAAGAAAAAATATTCAATTTTGAGTGCAACACAGCCAATAGACTTTCTCATTCATAGCGAAACAGTATTAACTCTGGACTAAATTGTGTTGTACCTTTTAATTAAATTTCATTTTTGACTTTTTAATAAACAATAAAGCTTACAACAAAATACTGACAACATGATGATATAAGTTTGCTAGTTTAAGTTTGAGTAATGTCAAAATACTCACAAAACTCATCTTATTGTGAAAGCATCTCCTGCAGTATAATTGTCCAAAGTGCGAGAATAAAAATTTCCCATCAATTTTGGCAGAATTGCTTGATCAAAAGCACAGGAGAACCCTAGCACTAAGTGATGATACATCAGCTGTGGGAGACCATGCTATGTAATTCAATCATGACATTGATCAGAATGGAGTGAGAGTCGTTGATCAGCACATGAGTTAGTATCCAAGATGTTTTTTGGAGTCATGGCATATATAAAGGCCCCAAAAAGCTGTATGAACAAAAACCTAGGGATATGTGGAGAACCACTCCACATGAACATAATTATTTAGCTAAGTTATGTTTTATATCATTATCATTATTATTGTATTTTAGTTTGCACACCATGAATCGGGCACTTCGTCGAACAACTTTGTCCTCGCTCCATCACCTGTATTTATTTGATTGGACATTTGAATAACTACGTCATACTCACATATTCTATTTAAGCATTGTATCATTATTCTCAGTTTAGTTCTGTCTTAGTAACCAATATTAAAACAACTTAGAAGTTAGACTGTCGTTAGCTAACTTGATTGACAGAACTCGAGTGGAGAAGAAGTAAAAGGGTTATAATTCCCTACAGGATACTAAACACAGCCTATGACAGCTTGGCTACTGTAGGACATAGTAACTATCTCCCATAGCAACTGTTACTAGATTCATGTTTATTTATGCATTCCAGTTTTGTAGTCATCTATATCATACCGATAAAGGTTACTGGATTGACCGAAACATCTATTTATACTTTTATTGTTATAGTATAGTGCTTTTTCAGAACATAATATTTCTCCAATATTTACAATTAAACTTTTAAAGCTTATGATAGCAGTATAAAAATAATAAGCTAAGTAATATGAATGAAAAAAAAAAGAAGCAACATGTGAGAAATTAAAAGTAAATTGGTACACTAATCATGACATAATTATGAGACACACTTTCAGTTTCGTACAAATGAACAGTGCAACATTACTATAGACTCAATTAAATGGGGCAAAAGTGCAGTACACTTGAAATGTAATATAGTGTAGTTGATTTCACCAAGGAACAGGAAATTTGGAAGCACCAGAATATCTATAGCAATTTACTGTATAAGTTAACAGAGCTAGCTACATCAAAACTATAGCCATAAGAAATTATTTTATGAGACCATAGTAATGTACTGTTCATTCATATGATACCGAAGATATATCTCACAATTTATAAGCAGTCTTCTTTTCATTGGTCCTGTGTGATTAATGTCTAGACATACTATATAGTTCAATAGTCATGTAATTGAAAGCCTCAACTCCATCAGTCATCATCCATTTTCAGATACAAACAAAACAGAAAAGGACCCCAGGCTGTGATGGCAACATGCAAATATGTTCTAAGCTCTCATAGTGGTGGTTTCTTAAATTCCCCAATGTACCACGACTTTGAAAGGATCTTCTGTGTAGATCTTGTTCATTCCAAGTACTTTAGCTTTATCCCAATTGATGTTGTGAGTGGTTCCGATGGAGTGCTCTACGTTACAGTAGAAATGTAAAATCAATCAAAGCTTGTAGAGATCTCTTGTGTTCTTTGAATGGATACTTCAAGGTTCCTCCTGTCTTGCCAGTCCTGATCACCATTCTTGCTGTTCCTGTTGATTTTATCATGGGTTTCTTTGAAAACTTACTTATACAGAAACAGCACTTAAAAATCTTAAGGCCATAGCTGTATGATGTGAGATGATTGTACGACACAGAATAATGCTCTCTAAGTTTATTTGGAAGCATCATTTATGTGCCAATACAATCAGAATTAAAGTTAAAAAAAAACACTTGAACTTTTTCTTCTTGATGTTGCCACTATAAATGCCTTTGTGATTAATTGTAAGAGACAATAGAAGCATTATGAAAATATGAAAAAACATTGGAGAAGAAAAGATATGAGACTATATTGAAAATGTACGAATTTGTTTGCTGAATTGTTTATTGCTGTTCCTTACAGCATCAAATTTGCTATTTACACACTGACCTTTCTTTCTTAGCTATGTTCTCAATTTTTGAACGTAGTAAGTGATTTAGCTCCTTCTATTTACAGATAGTTGTAGCAGGCTATAACTATATGTGACATGATTAAAGAGTAGCACTGATTAGATTGCAACAACTACCAGGAAGAGATTGCCAAAGCTGAGACATGAAGTCTCAATCTTGTTAAGCTTAATGCTGCTTTTTTATTGATTCTTGAACATTTTAAAATCCAAATTCGCTTAATATTGGCTTAGACTAGCATCTGTCATTCTAGAGTAACTTCGCCTTCACTTCAAACTGCAGTTACACAGCAGTAAAGGAAAACTGAAAAACCGGACCAATTCCGCGGAGTTAGGACCAAATCTGCTAAGCGGATTTGGTCCGCCCGGGCCAAATACGCGAGGGGACCCAATCTGCTGTGACACCGGAAACGCTAAAATTAGATGCTGGACAATGAACGCTAAATCTTACCTCGTGATTTTAGCGACCAGTACCTGCGCGGACAGTGCTCCCAGGCGTAAATTGTCTCAAAGTAAGTGTCCTATTTGTATTACCAGTCCGTTGGCTAGCCCCGCCTTATTATTGGCGATTCGGATACTTAATTAGGGTGAGGAAAAAAAAAAGACACAATTGTCACGATTGTTAAATTGAATCAGCTTTAGGTATTCCCCTTATGTCACCCCTCAGGATAGCCTCAGCTCCTATAATAAAGCCTTGTAATTGGCACTTGCTTGTGCAACAAGGGCTACTCTGAATCATATTGTGTGATTTCTGCCCATCAAACAGAGCTGGCAATTTATTCAAGTTAGTCTGGCAAGAGACAAAATAGCTAATATGTATCTATATTGTAAACTAACAAGGGATCAAATAATTAAGCAAAGTTAGACAAAAAATAGTAATAGTAATAATAGTAATAATAATAACAATAGCAATAACTATAGTGATAACAACTATAATAATAATAGTAATATGTGCAAGGTGTAACTGAACTACATTGGCAAACATACTGTTGATTTCATGCTATTGATCCTTTTCAGTATCAGTCATGAGGGGAACCAGCACCATTTCTAACTTCATTGGCTCCTCTTGGCGAGTTTGCAGGAAGCTGTTGATTTTTCTAATTTTACTTGAATTAATCAGATTTATCTTGAGTGTTCTCCTGATGAGATTAGCATACAGATTGTAGACTTTCTTTGTAAAGATAAAAGCGAGGGATATCCGAAAGCCTTGAGTGCTATTCAAAATGACAAAAATGTACCACATCCACTCCACTTTTTCCAGAATGGCAAAGAACCCAAATGCCCAAGTGAGAGCAGTAATGGCAAAAATAGCAAGCCACATACGTATCCTGATGGCTATGTTGGACTTATCTACTTCTGACCGGTTTTCTTCGACTGTGCAGAGAAGAAGAGCAGTCATACCCATGAATGTGATGTTACACACAAGACTGAGAACGAGGGGAAGAAGAAAGGCAACGATAAAGGATTGATAGTGATTGATCCAGCATTCTGCTATTTCTTTCTGCCCCTTCACCCCGTATAGCATAGAGCTAGTTGTATAGTGTAGAGTAGCAGATATACTGTTAATTAGTAGGGGCAAAACCCAACCAATAAATAAGTAGACAGTTAACAACTTGCACTTCTTTTGTTTTGAAATTACTTCATTATTTGTTGTTTGATAGAAGCCCTTCAAGATTTCAAAGGAAAAGATGCTCATCCAGGAGAATTGTGCGAGGTAAAAGTAGTGAATGAATACAGCCAGTAATGAACACACACTAGACAAGGGATAGTACTGGATTATTAGAGCTCTGGAAATCCCTAGACTACTTGTGAAGAGGACAGTGATACACACATTTAGAAGTACCAGACCAGGGAAAGTATGGAGATCACTGAACACAGCATATGTTGTAATGACAGCTGCAACTCCGAACACTGACAATGTACAGCCAACAAAGGTGATCAATTGTATTCCTGGAAGTGGAGCAGGTGATGGCTTCAATAGGTCAGGACAAATAAGAGGTCTACTGTTGAGATCGTGGAACTGAACTGAAATAAGTTTTGATCCCACCAAGATGGTGTCATTCATGTAGTCAGTATACTTGGACTCATCGAGTGAAGTTAGTGCTGTATTACAATTCAGGACTGCCATTTCTATGCTAACATTGTCCTGACAGACAATAGGATGGCCCATTTGATTGTAGTCTAGCACTTCAAGGAGGTAGCCATTTTGATTAAGCACAACTGTGCTATTGCCAAGGTCTGTGTAGGTTTCGTTGCTTATGATTGCAATGCGATTCAAGCAATCTGTGGATGTAGAGCTCAGAAGAACTGCCAAATAGTCTGCAAAAGCACACCTTCGATGATTACTTCTGAAACCTTCAGGACACAGGGTTGGCTGGCAGGTTAAGCCAACAGGAATCTCACCCATAGGGCAGCTCATTTTAAATGTAATCTTTTCATTACTTCCAACAGAACATTTAAGAATGAGCACAAATTCAAAACTTTCTTCTGATTCAAACGACTCAATTATGGCTTTTCGAAAAGGTGTAGACGATATATTTGTGGAATTTTCACTTGGTATATTTGGAGGAGGTGCACATTTGACACTTACTTCTGCATTACATTGGGCACATGCTCTGTTTTTGTATACTTCTTTAGTATTCATGCCTTGAACAGGATTCACTGGACCAGACGAACACTGTTCTAACAAGATCAGGTAATCAGCCATTTTTACATTTTCATTTTCATGTTCAAGTTCTTCATGAGTCATACATTTTTCTTGATAGGGAACACATAGCTTTGGGGAGTCTGTTTTCTTTTCCCTGTGAGGGGGAAGAAAGGAAGTAACATTACACTCATTCACAATCATTTCTGTTGCATTTGTTACATCTGAAGAGATTAGCTTATGAATTAAGCTGGTACAGTCTAATTGGGGAGACCAAGCAGCCATTTCTGTCACTCTGTTGCACAAAGCACAGTATTCATTTCTGTAGACATGCCCAGTCTTGAGGTCTGTTACTGGCGGACTCGCTGTACCAGAAGTATTGCATTGAGTTGTGATATTTAAGCTGACTGGACCAACCCATGAAGAAGGACAGGAGGTTATCATGTAGTAACCTTCTTTACTTGTATTGATAGCAGAATTTGTATATGGAGAAATACAATCAATGGTCACGTTGAGCAGAGAACTTGAGTGAGCAGATTCTGGTGAGTATGAAGTATTGGTTAGTGAGTTCTCCCCACAACAGTTCTTATATATTTCACAGTTATCATCACACTGGCACTTCACATTCTCGGGAGATGAGCAGCATCCTTGACAGTGGTTGCAGTGCCCATGGAGACCACTTGGCAAAGCAAGCAAGAACACACACAGGGACAATACCAGCTTCATCTTTCCTTTGCCATTCCAACTTGATTAGTAATAATATGTGAAACTGCTGTATTTTTATCTTTGTATAGAAAACTTGTCTTCCCTTTATAAAGATTAGTGAGTCAAGTAACATAGCTGACAGGAACACTTCTTTATTCATGAACACATGCTATGTGATATCACAATAGGTAGTGAATTATAATGTAATGCATTTTTGAAGTAATATAATTTCATTTTCTTCTAGCGACAACTGACATTAAATCCATAATAACTATGTAGAAATCCGTTATTCAAATATACAAAACCATGACATCATTGCTTAATATTATTTCCTACCATTTGTTTAATTAGATTGTTACTAATCTGTAGTGACAAGATTAGTTCCCAATCATCATTCAGTGAACTTTTAGTCTCCATTTCTAAGTGTAGTCACGTGATTTCTACAATAGTGATTATAGCTAGTTCACTTAAAATAAATGGGACTACTAGCAGTAACCTGTGAATGGGTATATCTGTGAAATAAGTTAGTGGAAAAACAGTTAAGGCACTAGAATTAAAATAAATACTTTGTTGATAGTTAAAATAGTTGGGGTAACTTAGTAATAGTTTCCTCTGTTGACCTATATAGTTAGTCTAAATAAGCATCCTCCAAACAGAATAAGTAACAACAACAGCAAGCTGGAGTCATAATTGAGGTTTTAATGACAATTTCATTTGTTCCATTCCTTCAATTTGACATAACTTGTTCAGGCTTCAACGCCTGAACAATAACTTTTCTTATTTTAACCGCCGTACTCCACTTCATGTCGTGCTCAGTACCCCCATCGACGACGATCTTCGGCGATGGTCGTTGGAGACCAGCATTTTATTTATTTGTGTTGTCATGTTTACTCTTTTAAATTCATTCTTTGTGTTTCAGTTTTTACAATATTAGTTCAGTTATTTCTGTCTAGTTCAGGGTAATTGAAACTAGCTAGAACGTGTTTCAAAGGTAAGGCACGTTTAATACAGAGAATCTGGACAGTTAAAGAATACGTGAGGCTTTACAACCCTCACTAAGTCTATTGACAGGGAAGACGTGTGGTGCAGCAACCTTGGCTGACCAGCGCTTCGTCCAGTGACTATGTCTGACGGATACCTGTTAGAAGGTCTTAACATTGTGCTTTACAGCCACTACTTAGATAAAAAATATCACAAAGAAAACGTTTAAATAACGTGTATTGTTTTGTTGTTTTTTCCCTCCTTCAATTCAAACAGTTGCAGCGAGTTGTTTATATGGCACTGAGATCCCTTTACCATGTATGCGTAATTAAAAAACTCGACCTTTTTTTAGCTTCAGTGTTAGAAGTCAAAACCATTCATTTAAAAATAGTATAGTCTTTAGGCTCGCTGCCATTTGTGCTCAAGTACATCACTAGTTATATGTTGTTGACCTGACTGATCCTAACTCTGTTTCTGAACCACTTACTTTCTCTGTGCTGTCTGATAAATTACTCCATCTAATACTTGCTGATAGTACCTAATGAAATTGATTCCAATGTAATCAGCTTAGAGAACTTGCCTATTTCAGAACCAATGTTTCACAAATTCCAGCTCTTGGCATTGATGGCATAACAAAAGACAATTTAAAACAATAAAGAAGAAATATATTAATCACGAATAAATTGGAACATAAACAAAATGGAACATGGGCAGACAAGAATACATAACATTGTTTTATACTGACAGTGTAATATGTGATGACAATCCATGACAGGATATCATAATACAGTCATAATTTCTAAGAGAAACCATGTTAAAACTGATTTATCACTTTTCAGGTTTGGCAGGGACTACCCGGGCTATACTGAACCCCATTTTGCATGGCCTGGCATACACAAAGACATTGTTATTACTCGATAGATTTGTACTTCATCATTTGAAATTGCTTGACACATTTGCACTTATCAATTAACATTTGTACTTTAAGACTTGACATATGAACCTTATCACTTGACACATTTGCACTTTATCACTTAAAAATTTGAAATTCATCACTTGACAAATTTAAACTTTTATCACTTGACACATTTGAACTTCATCATTTGACAGATTTGCACTTCATCATTTGACACATTTGAACTTTATTACTTGTCCATTAGCACTTCATAACAACTTGATACATTAGCACTTTGTTACCAGACACATTTGAACTTCATCACTTCACACATTCGAACTTTATATCACTTGCCACACTTGAACTTAATCACTTGCCACACTTGAACTTAATCACTTGACACATTTGAACTTTATCACTTGACACATTTGAAATTTATCACTTGACAAATTTGAACTTTATCATTTGAAAGATTTGCACTTTATCACTTGACACATTTGCATTTATAACTTGACACATTTGAACCTTATTACTTAATACATTTGAACTTCATAACTTGACAGATATGAACTGCATCACTTGACATGTTTGCACTTTACAGTGGTGGCTGAAGCATTTTTTCATTGGTCAGGCAAATTCATACCTTCTATTTGCATAACTAAAACAATGTTATTAAAAATTTTAATTTAAAAAAAAATAGAAGAAAATTAATGATTAGCTCGAGTTAAAATGATCCAAAAAAATCTTGTTTACCTTTCATTTTTGCGAGCTCCGCTTCGGGAATTTAAATGACTTTCTGGACGATACTGCTCTCCCGGTAAGCTACCGCTGGAGTCACCACAGGAGGATGATGATTATTACCACACTATTCACGATCGCAAAGAGCGCAGAGTTCAATAGCTTATGGGTGTGATTCCTATAACAGGGCATAGCTAGAAATGAAAGTAATTGCACTATCGTGTCGAGGGGTAAGTTAATGCTTTATTTCGTTGGGTCAAAAAGGGAAAAGAGTTTTAACTGTTTGCTCCTGGATTGGTCCGGCGGCTGCCGGGTCTGCCGGCCGGTTCCGCCACCCCTGCTTTATCACTTGACACATTTGCACTTTATAATTTGATAAAACTTTACCACTTGACACATTTGCACTTAATCACTTGACACATTTGAACTTCATCTCTGGACAAATTTGAACTTTATCACTTGACTTATTTGCACTTTATCACTTGGCACATTTGCACTTTATCACTTGACACATTTGAACTTTATCACTTGAAAGATTGCATTTATCACTTTGCATTATTTATACTTTATCACTTGAGTAAAAGTCACTACATTATTAGAACTGAATTGAACTATTACATCATGTCATATTCTTATTTCAGGTTTACATGTTTATATTTTACATATGGTTTTGTTTCTCTGTGTATTAAGTTAAGATAAGTTAACCCTCCAGGTGATTGGGCAGCCCCAGCAACTCTGGTGGCAGCCTACTCTCTAGTCTCTACACTGTAAAAATTATAGCGTTAAAACCTACCAAATTTACACCAAACTGGAGGTGTGAATGCCCACCATCTATGCATAGTGTGTCCTTCACACTTTCTGCCTAGTGTGAATGCACACTTAGTGTGAAATTCACACTCAAGCGAATAGCATGGACCCTGTACCAAACATTATTTATATTCATGTGCACAGGCAAAAACCAATGCTAGTATCATTGTAATCTGTACACTCGTGTGCTAGGTAAGAGAGTTCACTAAGATTTTGAACTACACACCTTTTTGGTTTACAGTGTAAGTATTCAGTTAACCTTGAATAGTTTTCCGGTTCCCTCACAGACACATTTGAACTATAGCTTGACACATTTGAACTTTGTCTCTGGACAAATTTTGAACTTTATCACTTGACACATTAGCAGTTTCGCTTGACACATTTGCACTAATGACTTGATGCTTTTACAATTGATCACTTGACACATTTGCACTTTATCACTTGACACAATTGCACTATTTGACTAGACGTTTTTACACTTACTCCCTTGACACATTTGAACTTTATCACTTGACAGATTTGAACTTTATTACTTGTCCATTTGCACTTCATAACTTGATACATTAGCAGTTTGTTACCAGATACAACTTCATCACTTCACACATTCGAACTTTATCACTTGCCACACTTGAACTTTATTACTTGACAAATTTGCACTTTATCACTTGACACAATTGAAATTTATCACTTGACACATTCGAATTTTATCGCTTGAAGATTAACACATTATCACATGACACATTTATCACTTTAACTTGACGTTTGCACTATATTGACTTGGCGCTTTTACACATAATCACTTGACACATTTGAACTTTGTCACTTGAAAAATTTGCACTTTGTCACTTGATACATTTACACTTTATCACTTGAAAGGTTTGCATTTTATCACTTTACACATTTGAACTTTATCACTTGACATATTGCCAGGACATTGTAGTGTGAAGAACTGATCTTGTTTAGCTCTTTGTCTCCATCCTTAGCTTGAGCTGCCAGGTCTTGCCTCATGGAGGTATTTAACTGTGTAAATCTTGTGGTAGCCAATGCAGTCATCTTTGTTGAAGGACATTCTGTCTGTCCACGATCTAGAGGTTGCTATGTTCCAACTGAAATCCTGGCCACCATTCCTAAATGACATTGATTGTCTTCTTTACTTGGAATATATAATATCTATTTCTTTATATCTTACAATTTATTACTTGACACATTAGATATTTTATCATAATTGACATATAGCTGTGCACTTAGGTTTGCTCCTATTTACATTTATTGGACATACATTTATTTTAACTTTATCATTTGAAAATCTTGATCCCTTGACTTATCTGTGCTTTTTGGTTTGTTTGTTTTTAAATGATAAGATCTGCACCTTAGCTAATTCTTTCTTTAAAATATTATTTTCTTTATAATTATTTTATTGATAATAATTTGTCATGTTTAGATCTTGTTAAAATGCTAATTTTTATTTTATCTATGTTTTATCTACTTTGATATAAGTGTTGCAACAACACCATAATATCCTTTGCATCTTAGAACACAGCCTGCTTAGTCCTTGCATGAGCTATTCTTTTAATTTTTATTGAACTACAAAAATTGGCAATTACAGCACACTTTACTTAATGAGGTGGTACATGAAAATGTAAGTATATGAAGCATTGAATTAACACTTAAATCTCTAGTAGGAAGAGGAAAGTGTAAATTAACTACAGTTATAAATACTTTTTTAATACAACTACAATTTGTAGGCATTCAAAGTTTTAATTAAGCCCTCTACATCAAATATTAGCTGTACACTCATCACTGTCCATGTCTTATATTCACTAACTCGAATAGAAATGGAAGTCCCTTAAGTTTTCAAGTTTGACTGCACCATACCCTCCAACTTTTCCAAAGGAGCTTCAGGGACCATAGCCACGCCCGCCACTAATTAACTAAATAAGTACGACTAAGGCTTGGATTTTTGAAAGTTTAAAAAAAATTGTGGAAAAGAATAATGAATTTTTTCATTATCAAGTGCTTACTCAATGAGGACAGAGATATTGCATGGAACTTTATTCTAGTTCATCTAAGTTTTACGATAGTTGTATACAACTACCTCAAACCTTGGAAGAGATTTACATTTGATGTATCAAAATATATATCCAACATTATTCCCTACACTAAATGACTGTTCATTGTAATAGTAAATTGCTGTTGCTTTTGTTTATGTATTTATTTTATAGTCATTATTATACAAAGTTTGTTGTGCTAGCTAGAAAGTAGTAAATAACCACTACTTTATTACTGCTTTTACCTTTAGAGCTTCTACCTATACCAGGGAATTGTTGAAGCCAGCTAAAATCAAAATGGCTTGCCTTCTGGCTCTTTTAAGCTTAGGAGGAGGACCGCAATCGCTCATGTCAACCTCTACAATAACCGTGAATCTACTCCTGCATTTGTGATACTGACGATCATTTCCCATTTCGCGTAGAGACACCCTTTACCTCTTGCCGGTTAAAGTAACTTTCCGGGACAAATAGTAGTCTCTTCCAGGACCGGGGACAAAGTTAACAAATCCGGGACGGTCCCGGACATTTCGGGACGGTTGGAGCCTATGCTGCACCCGCAAAAGAATTCAAAACGGTAAACAATTCAATTTCTAGGGTGATACGGGTACTGATCGATAAACCAGAGGATTCTGTTTGGTGCAATTTGGGACGGGGTAGACCACATAACTAACACAAAAACGCGAGGGTCAAAGTACAAAATGCCTTATTGGCGAGCGAGCGTAGCGAGCGAGACACTTACAGGGGTAACACAATTGAAAATCGGGGATGTTTGCTTATTTATTTATTGGCGAGCGAGCGAAGCGAGCGAGACAGTATTAGGGGTGGATAATGCAAAATCGGGTATATGTTATATATATATATATGTATGTATGTATGGATGGTACGTATGCTCTTTAAACGCGCGCGCGGGGAACTTTTTTATCTTAAAAACATGGCTATTTAGGCTTGACTCCAGTTTATTCTGAAACTACAGCATTAAGCAAACCTTACTTTATACTTAAGCTCCAAAGTATGAGAAAATTCCTGCTAAAACGCTTGTTTTCAAGACACAAAATGTTGATTCGACAGGTTACTATGGCATTGAAGACCCTTTTCCAGACTAAATTACAAAACTTCGCCGTTTTATGGGGGATACGGAGTGCCGGTTGTTGGTTGTCAAGAGCCGTTGGTATTCAGAATGCCGTAGTATTAATGCTATGGAAGCTACTACTTCTCGAGGGAAGCTGAGATAAGTACGCAATTCCATATTTGTTAGCTAAATATGCAAAATTAACTCTGGCCTTTCTTTATTGTAGCTAAGAGCTAGTCAACAGTACTGGTAAATTCAAATAGTCAGATTGGCTCAAATTTGGTACTACAAAAGTTACCACTGCTCAAGAAAATGAGGTAAGAAAATAAATTTGTATTTGTGTGCTAAAATTGATTGTTTTTGTTTTTGTAGGTGAGAGCTTGTTGTCAAGAATTCAAGGTAATTCAGATGGTCAAAGTACTTCAATTTGATACTACAGAAGTTATCAATACTCAAGAATGATGTAAGTAGTAATTCCATATTTGTTGGCTAAAATTACAAATAATAACACTGGTTTATTTTTTATCGTAGCTGAGAGCTTGTTCAAAAGTACTGGTGATTGAGATTATCAGAATGGTTGATGTTTGATACTACAAAAGTTACCATTAATAAGGTAAGAGAGTGATTTTGTATTTGTTTGCTGAAATCAAATGTCATAACTGCTATTATAGTGTTTGCATGAAGTAAGCTAAAACATAGTAATATTTTATGTTACCTAACTATCAGGCTCGCTCGCCATTTGTGCTCAAGCACACCACTAGTTTATATATATGTTTGGACGTATGTATGTCATTTTGTACTTTGACCCTCCGTATTTTTGTGTTCGCTCGATGTTCGACCCCGTCCCAAACTTCACTAAACAGAATCCTCTGGTTTAGCGACCATTACCCGTATCACCTTAGAAATTGAATTGTTTACGGTTTTGAATTGTTTTGCGGGTGCAGTTAAAACTCAAAAACTTATGGGAGCTCCATTTCTATTCGAGTTAGTGGCGGTGGTAAGTTATTTGTCACAGTTATAAGCACTACTCAACAGCATTTACTTGACAATTCTGATTCATTGTCCACTAGACGAACCACGAAGGTAAGTCTTGCGTAGGTATGTTCAGTTGTGTGAAAGTATTGTGCGTTAAAACTACTATTAAGAATATCACGAAGAAATTTTAAATAACGTGACTTGATTTTGTTACTTCTTTTTCAATTCAAACAGTTGAGGGGAGTGGTTACTATGGCATTGAAACCCCTTTACCGTATATGCGTAATTTAACAACTCGACTTTATTTTAGTAGTTTGAATAACAATAGTGTAGTTTAAGGCTCGCTCGCCATTTGTGCTCAAGCACACCACTAGTATACATACTAGTGGTGTGCTTGAGCACAAATGGCGAGCGAGCCTAAAGACTATACATACTATTTTTATTGACTTCTAACACTGAAGCTACTGAAAATAAGGTCCAGTTTTTTAATTTAGCATACAGGGTAAAGGGATTTCAGTGCCATAGTAACAACTCTCTGCAACTGCTTGAATTGAAGGAAAAAACAACAACAAAACAATACACGTTATTTAAAAGGTTTCTTTGTGATATTCTTTAGCTAAGTAGTGGTTGTAACACGCAATGCTTTGACACAGCTGGACATGCAACTACACAGACTTACCTTCGCAGTAGTCTAGTGGACAATGTATTTTCAGGTAAATACTGTGCGCACGGCTTATAACCATGACAAAGAGCGCATTGACTTACCACCGCCACTAACTCGAATAGAAATGGAAGTCCCTTAAGTTGTCAAGTTTGAACTGCACCCGCAAAAGAACTCAAAACGGTAAACAATTCAATTTCTAGGGTGATACGGGTACTGATCGCTAAACCAGAGGATTCTGTTTAGTGCAATTTGGGACGGGGTCGACAAACGAACTAACACAAAAACGCGAGGGTCAAAGTACAAAATGCCTTACGTACGTCCATACATATATACAAATAAATAAACTAGTGATGTGCTTGAGCACAAAATGGCGAGCGAGCCTCAAGACTATACTATTTTTATATTTGACTTCTAACACTGAAGCTACTGAAAATAAGGTCCAGTTTTTAAATTTAGCATACAGGGTAAAGGGATTTCAGTGCCATAGTAACAACTCTCTGCAACTGCTTGGAAGGAAAAAAACAACATCTAACTGTAGTGCACAGTGTAACCCTTTCCAGTCTCAGTTAGCATCAGAGAATCTAAAGTCTCTGATCCCAGACTAAACTAACAGTATTACCTGAATAAACTTCGAAAGCAGTGGCAAAGAAGCGCAGCTTGACAAAGACTTCACAATTGTTTCAAGAAGAGAGTAGCTGTAAACTTTTTGGTTGAAACAAAGTTGCGTAAGGCAGTGCAGCAGGATGATTCTCCGCACTCGTTAATTGAAAATACTGGAACTGTGAACGCTTTACCTAACTTACGTAATTAGAGGCGCGGGCGAAAACAGAAGTCTCACGTACCCCGTAAACAGATAAATAAACTAGTGGTGTGCTTGAGCACAAATGGCGAGCGAGCCTAAAGACTATACTATTTTTATTGACTTCTAACACTGAAGCTACTGAAAATAAGGTCAAGTTTTTAAATTTAGCATACAGGGTAAAGGTATTTCAGTGCCATAGTAACAACTCTCTGCAACTGCTTGAATTGAAGGAAAAAAAAACAACAACAAAATAATACACGTTATTTAAAAGTTTTCTTTGTGATATTCTTTAGCTAAGTAGTGGTTGTAACACACAATGCTTTGACACAGCTGGACATGCACCTACACAGACTTACCTTCGCACTAGTCTAGTGGACAATGTATTTTCAGGTAAATACTGTGCGCACGGCTTATAACCATGACAAAGAGCGCATTGACTTACCACCGCCACTATATCGAATAGAAATGGAAGTCCCTTAAGTTGTCATGTTTGAACTGCACCCGCAAAAGAATTCAAAACGGTAAACAATTCAATTTCTAGGGTGATACGGGTACTGATCGATAAACCAGAGGATTCTGTTTAGTGCAATTTGGGACGGGGTCGACAACCGAACTAACACAAAAACGTGAGGGTCAAAGTACAAAAATGCCTTACGTACGTCCATACATATATACAAATAAACAAATAAACTGACATCCCCGATTTTCGATTGTGTTACCCCTGTAAGTGTCTCGCTCGCTACGCTCGCTCGCCAATAAACTAGTGATGCGCTCGAATAGCGCAAATGCATGGCGAGCGAGTAAATATATGAGTATAGGTAAAGATGATTTGTGAAGGAAATCGCTAAATAATAGCAATGATTAGGCATGAAGAGTTAACAATAACAGAATTACCTGAATAAACTTCGAAAGCAGTGGCAAAGAAGCGCAGCTTGACAATTTACCATTCAGTCTTTCGCCAAGAAGAGAGTAGCTATAAACTTTTTGGTTAAAACAAAGTTGCGTAAGGCAGTGCAGCAGGATTCTCCATGCTCGTTAATTGAAAAATACTGGAACTGTGAACGCTTTACCTAACTTACGTAATTGGCGAGCGAGCGTAGCGAGCGAGACACTTACAGGGTAGCACAATTGAAAATCGGGGATGTTTGTTTATTGGCGAGCGAGCGTAGCGAGCGAGACAGTATTAGGGGTGGATAATGCAAAATCGGGTATATGTTATATATATGTATGTATGTATGGATGGTACGTATGCTCTTTAAACGCGCGCGCGGGAACTTTTTTCTCCTAAAAACACGGCTATTTAGGCTTGACTCCAGTTTATTCTGAAACTACAGCATTAAGCAAACCTTACTTTATACTTAAGCTCCAAAGTATGAGAAAATTCCTGCTAAAACGCTTGTTTTCAAGACACAAAAAGTTGATTCGACAGGTTACTATGGCATTGAAGACCCTTTTCCAGACTTTATTTCAAAACTTCGCCGTTTTATAGGGGATACGGGAGTTGGTTGTCAAGAGCCGTTGGTAGTCAGAATGCTGTAGTATTAATGCTAAGGAAGCTACTGCTTCTCGAGGGAAGCTGAGATAAGTACGTAATTCCATATTTGTTAGCTAAATATGCAAAATTAACTCTGGCCTTTCTTTTTTGTATTTAAGAGCTTGTAAACAGTGACTGGTAAATTCAAATAGTCAGATTGGCTCAAATTTGGTACTACAA
>WLWD01004313.1_pt1 | contig 30230 bp, 36 predicted proteins | sample 6712731 | NCBI WGS metagenome assembly WLWD01 (sample SAMN12718690, study PRJNA576275) | sponge metagenome | isolation source: marine sponge | host: Mycale hentscheli | place: New Zealand: South Island, Marlborough, Capsize Point | collected 2014-11-01
GCAGTGTGAGTCGTGTATAGGGTTTAGTATATAAACTATTGGGCATGAGCTGATAGAGCAATTGATAGTAGACCATGATAAACCTTTCAGCACAGCTATTTAGCTCAAACGCAAAAAAAAAATATCCTATAGTCTCCCAATTGAAGTTCTCAGAATGAGAGATTTGTGGATGAGTTCAGAGGCTGCGAGAACTGCAGCATTTATTGAGGATTCACTAAACCTTCACAAGTCTAGTTGTAAGGACTCAGACAATGTCAGTGATAAAGAATGATCATAGCAGCTATTTCAAACATTACCTATGAGTCATTCATCGGCTTAAGTTACACAGTTCTTCAATTCACCTATATACATATAAATACTGTAAATCAATTACTTGCAGTCTGGCCATTTATGAATATGCTAACTTGACGTTCTTTATGTTTAACTGTATACACTCATAATTGTAGCAGTTTATGTGACGTGTCAATCTGAATTATACGCCTATGCATTAATGAGGACCACACCCATGCTGCCCATGTATAAGTTGCAATCATACCCATATTTGCAAGTGGCTAGTGAAGTTGAAAATGTGACTATGCATTAGAGTGTATTAATTACAAATTTGTCCCTTTACCAACTAGTTTCGACTATGTCACCAATAATAAAAAAGTTTACCATGCACTAGTTAAGGCCACACCCACCTGTCAGTTTAAATTATGCTCCGTGCATCAGTTAGGACCACACCCATATTGTAGAAATTAGCTAGATATTTGGTACTGTTAATGGTGGTGTTTGGGTGTATCTGCCTGGTTATAGAGGTATGTATTTGACTATGCGTTGGAGTGTGTATGTAATGTGAACTTGTTACCCTTTACCAACTAGTTTCTGATCTATATAAGAATACCCTTGTTTGTCAGTAACTACGACAATGATGACTGTGTGTATTCATGAATAATTCATGAGATGGTTTAGTAAAGCAGCAAAATTATCACGTGGGGTAGCTGGTTAATTCCCATACTTTTTTGGGCAGCCGTAAGTCTCCAATTTTTACATTTCTTTAATTTTTTTATTATATAATAATGTACACATATGACAGATTAGCTACCAGAGTCTAGTTATTTCGAGAAAATGAATCTAACCCACTATCATTTAATATTTAGCCAGTGGCCAGCATAAAAAATATTCATTGATTATTCAAATATGAAATATGAAATATGTACATGTATAAGTGAATGAGTTAAAATAGAGTCAAGTCCTCTAATTTATTTCACTTCTGGATGTTGGCATTCTTGGGGACTTCAATAAGAACCACGTGCTCTTCTTCCAATACCACCTGGTCGTACAATGACTTTTCTGGGTTTAGAATGGTGTCACCTACGTATACCAACACATAAGGAGTGTAAATGTTGCTAGGTGTAGATATTCATTTCGTTTACTAAAAATAGCAATATATTCATGTCGTCTTTCTGTTGATGTGTACTACTGCAATACTCACAAACATACGTACCTGCTCCTTCATATAGTAGCATGTGATGGGCAGGGGCGACTAGGTACAGCTCACACAGGGTTGCAAGAAGTTCCTCGGCTGGCTGACTAAAGTCTACCTCGAAGACTCCCATGCTAAAGCAGTAAAGAAACAGATATGTAACACTGTGCTGACTAAATATTTGGTACAATATATCTTACCTGTCTTCATCCTTCTCATAGGAGACATGGATGGGTTGTGGGGTCACCCTGAGACTGTGAGAGTCCAGGGGACCCCACGTGATGGTGGCCTCAGGGGGCAGCACTGCATCTCCCCAATATAGGGAGTAAAACTCCCAGTGGTACTGGAGAGATCTTCAAATAGAATAATGTTGATCAATAACTAACTGGAAATAAACAGTTTCTGTCACACTTACGCAGTGCTGCACAGGTCCTGAATGACCTCCTCGACAGTGGTGTCCGGGGCCACCATCACAGATGCTTGTCCCTTTTCAGGGACTTCACAGACTAAGGACCACTGCAAATACACAAGCAGCAAATATGGTTTTCTCTTCTTCATCTAATAACAAGTAACTAACCTCTGCATCGAAGCTGGAGGTGGAGAGTTCCATCCCAGAGTCTGCATCATCGTCCCAATCATCCTCCCAATCAGGCTCTGTACAAGACACATTGGGAGGATGAGTGGGACTATGAGGCAGACTCTGAGATGGACCTTAGATGTAGAAGAGAAAACCATGAGTCCATACAATTCTGCACAATACTGTATGTTTCAGTGCATTGTATTATCAATAGAGAAGCTCTTCTAAGCTCTGATTCAATCTGCACGTCATACCCTGCCTCTTCCTGAAGATAAAGTTCTTTATGCGCCTTATAATCGACCACATTTTCATTCTCAATGCTACAGCTGACTAAACCCTTTTGAAGATGGTGCCAGGCTTTATATACCCATCGATCAGCCATGTGCCTGAAATCCAGCATTCTGATTAGTTGGGTTAGTCACTTGACTTCCATTGAGCTATGTGATAGACTAGTGTATAGCCTAAGGTCTTCACATGTATTATATGGACTCGTATTTTGCTACTGTATTGCATTTTACACTGCATGTACAATAATAATAGGTACCTTTCAACTTTAATCAGTTCAGTGACAGACTTGAACCACCCAAGCATCACATGATAAAGACCAAGGCAATAGGCTTTAAAAACTGACTCAATGTGAGAAAAGCCCAAGGTGCTAAAAGCCTACTATTGTATGAACCTCTTGTGGGTTAATTGGGACAAATGGTTTCATTATTCATTTTTTAATCTTTTGTTCTTAGTATTAAATTTGCAGACTGGCTTGTGAACATAGCTAGCTACCTTACATAGTATTAAGTGTGTCCATCTGTCCCACCTTCCATCCCTAGTCCTGTGTCCAACTGTCCCACCTTCCATCGCTAGTCCTGTGTCCATCTGTCCCACCTTCCATCACTAGTCCTGTGTCCATCTGTCCCACCTTCCATCTATAGTCCTGTGTCCATCTGTCCCACCTTCCATCCCTAGTCCTGTGTCCATCTGTCCCACCTTTCATCCCTAGTCCTGTGTCCATCTGTCCCACCTTGCATCCCTAGTCCTGAGTCCATCTGTCACACCTTTCATCCCTAGTCCTAGTGTCCATCTGTCCCACCATTCATCCCTAGTCCTGTGTCGATCTGTCCCACCTTCCATCTCTAGTGCTGTGTCGTTCTGTCCTACCTTCCATCCCTAGTCCTGTGTCCATCTGTCCCACCATCCATCCTTAGTCCTGCGTCCATCTGTCCAACCTTTCATCTCTTGTCCTGTGTCCATCTGTCCCACCTTCCAACCCTAGTCCTGTGTCGATCTGTCCCACCTTCCATCTCTAGTCCTGTGTCCATCTGTCCCACCTTCCATCCCTAGTCCTGGATCCATCTGTCCCATCTACCATCCCTAGTCCTGTGTCCATCTGTCCCACCTTCCATCCTAGTCCTGTGTCCATCTGTCCTATTTTCCATCCCTAGTGTCCTGTGTCCATTTGTCCCCCCTTCCATCCCTAGTCCTAGTGTCCATCTGTCCCGCCTTCCATCCCTAGTCCTGAGTCCATTTGTCCCACCTTCCATCCCTAGTCATGTGTCCATCTGTCCCCATCCCCCCTCCTCCTAGTTCCTGTGTCCACTGTCCGCACCTTTCATCCCTAGTCTGGTCCATCTTCCCACTTCCATCCCTAGTTCCTGTGTCCATCTGTCCCCACGTCCAACCCTAGTCATGTGGTCCCCATCTGTCCCTCCTTCCTCCTAGTCTGTGTCCATTGTCTACCTTCACTCCTAGTCCTGTGTTCATATCCTTTCCACACCTTTTCTAGTGTCCAATCGTCCCCGCCTTCCATCCCTAGTCCTGAGTCCATTTTCCCATCCGTCCATCCCTAGTCTGTGTCCATCAGTCCCAACCCACCTTCCATCCCTAGTCCCTGTGTCCACTCTGTCCCACCCTTCCATCCTAGTCCCAGGTTTCCATCTGTTTCCACCTTTCCATCCTATCCCTAGTCCTGTGTTCATCTGTCCCACCCTTTCTCCCTATTCTGTGTCCATCTTCCCACCTTCCTCCCTAGTCCTGTGTTTATCTGTCCTCCTTCCATCCCCCTATCCTTGTGTCCATCTCCCCCCATGCCATCCCTAGTCCTGTTCATCTGTCCACCCCTTCCCCCTAGTCCTGTGTTCACCATTCATCCCTAGTCTTGTGTCTATCTGTCCACCATCCCATCCCTTTTTTTCCGGTACCATCTGTCCCACAACCCATCTGTCCTACCATCTATCCCTAGTCCTGTGTCCATCTGTCCCAACGTTTATCCCTAGTCCTGTGTCCATCTGTCCTACCATCCATCCCTAGTCCGGTGTCCATCTGTCCCAACGTCCATCCCTAGTCCTGTGTCCATCTGTCCTACCTTCCATCCTTAGTCCTGTGTCCATCTGTCCCACGTTTTGTCCCTAGTCCTGTGTCCATCTGTCCCACCTTCCATCCCTAGTCCTGTGTCCATCTGTGTCACCTTCCATCCTAGTCCTGTGTCCATCTGTCCTACCTTCCATCCCTAGTCCTGTGTCCACCTGTCCCACCTTCCATCCTTAGTCCTGTGTCCATCTGTCCCACCTTCTATCTCTAGTCGTGTGTCGATCTGTCCCACCTTCCATCCCTAGTCCTGTGTCCATCTGTCCCGAGTCCATCTGTCCCACCTTCCATCCCTAGTCCTGTGTCCATCTGTCACACTCTCCATCCCTAGTCCTGTCTTTATCTGTCCCACCTTCCATCCCTAGTCATGTGTGCATCTGTCCCACATTCCATCCCTAGTCCTGTGTACATCTGTCACACCTTCCATCTCTAGTGCTGTGTCCTTCTGTCTCACCTTCCACCCCTAGTCCGGTGTCCATCTGTCTCACCTTCCAACCCTAGTCCTGTGTCCATCTGTCCCACCTTCCATCCCTAGTCCTGTGTCCATCTGTACCACCTTCCATCCCCAGTCTCCTAGTGTTCATCTGTCCCACCATTCATCCCTAGTTCTGTGTCCATCTGTCTCACCTTTTATCCCTAGTCCTGTGTCCATCTGTCCCACCTTCCATCCCTAGTCCTGAGTCCATCTGGCCCACCTTTCGTCCCTAGTCCTGTGTCCATTTGTCCCACCTTTCATCCTTAGTCCTGTGTCCATCTGTCCAACCTTTCATCCCTAGTCTCCTAGTGTTCATCTGTCCCACCATTCATCCCTAGTCTTGTGTCTATCTGTCCACCATCCATCCCTAGTCCGGTAACCATCTGTCCCACAACCCATCCCTAGTCCTGTGTCCATCTGTCCCACCTACCATTCCTAGTCCTGTGACCATCTGTCCCAACGTCCATTTGTAGTCCTGTGTCCATCTGTCCCACCTTCCATCCCTAATCCTGTGTCCATCAGTCTAACCTTCCATCCCTAATCATGTGTCCATCTGTCCCACCTTCCATCCCTAGTCCTGTGTTGATCTGTCCCAACTTACATCCATAATCCTGTGTCCATCTGTCTCACCTTCTATCCCTAGTTCTGTGTCCATCTGTCCCACCTTTCATTCCTGAGTCCATCTGTCCCACCTTTCATTCCTGAGTCCATCTGTCCCACCTCCATCCCTAGTCCTGAGTCCATCTGTCCCACCTTCCATCCCTAGTCCTGTGTCCATCTGTCCCACCTTCCATCCCTAATCCTGTATCCATCTGTCTCACCTTCTATCCCTAGTCTCCTAGTGTTCATCTGTCCCACCATTCATCCCTAGTCTTGCGTCTATCTGTCCTACTATCCATCCCTAGTCCGGTAACCACCTGTCCCACAATCCATCCCTAGTCCTGTGTCCATCTGTCTCACCTTTTATCCCTAGTCCTGTGTCCATCTGTCCCACTTTTCATCCCTAGTTCTGTGTCCATCTGTCCCACCTTTCATTCCTGAGTCCATCTGTCCCACCTCCATCCCTAGTCCTGAGTCCATCTGTCCCACCTTCCATCCCTAGTCCTGTGTCCATCTGTCCCACCTTCCATCCCTAGTCTCCTAGTGTTCATCTGTCCCACCATTCATCCCTAGTCTTGCGTCTATCTGTCCTACTATCCATCCCTAGTCCGGTAACCACCTGTCCCACAATCCATCCCTAGTCCTGTGTCCATCTGTCTCACCTTTTATCCCTAGTCCTGTGTCCATCTGTCCCACTTTTCATCCCTAGTCCTGAGTCCATCTGTCCCACCTTTCATCCCTAGTCCTGTGTCCATCTGTCCCACCTTCCATCCCTAGTCCTGTGTCCATCTGTCCCACCTTCCATCCCTGGTCTCTGTCCCACCTTTCATTCCTGAGTCCATCTAACCCACCTTCTATCCCTAGTCCTGAGTCCATCTGTCCTACCTTCCATCCCTAGTCCTGTGTCCATCTGTCTCACCTTCCATCCTTAGTCCTGTGTCCATCTGTCCAACCTTCCATCCCTAGTCCTGTGTCCATCTGTCCCACCATCCATCCTTAGTCCTGTGTCCATCTGTCCAACCTTTCATCCCTAGTCCTTTGTCCATCTGTCCCATCATCCATCCCTAGTCCTGTGTCCATCTGTCCCACCTTTCATCCCTAGTTCTAGTGTCCATCTGTCCCACTATTCATCCCTAGACCTGTGTCTATCTGTCCTACCCATCCATCCCAAGTCAGTATCCATCTGTCCCACAATCCATCCCTAGTCCTGTGTCCATCTGTCCCACCTTCCATCCCTAGTCTCTGTCCCACCTTTCATTCCTGAGTCCATCTGTCCCACCTTCAATCCCTAGTCCTGAGTCCATCTGTCCCACCTTCCATCCCTAGTCCTGTGTTGATCTGTCCCACCTTTCATCCCTAGTCCTGTGTCCATCTATCCCACCTTCCATACCTAGTCCTGTGTCTACCTGTCCCACCTTCTATCCCTAGTCTCTGTCCCACCTTTCATTCCTTAGTTAATCTGTCCCACCTTCTATCTTTAGTCCTGAGTCCATCTTTCACACCTTCCATCCCTAGTCCTATGTCCATCTGTCCCACCTTCCATCCCTAGTCCTGTGTCCATCTGTCCCAACTTCCATCCCTAGTCCTGAGTCCATCTGTCCCACCTTTCATTCCTGAGTCCATCTGTCCCACCTTCCATCCCTAGTCTTGTGTCCATCTGTCCACCTTCCATCCCTAGTCCTGTGTCCATCTGTCCCACCTTCCATTCCTAGTCCTGTGTCCATCTGTCCCACCTTCCATCCCTAGTCCTATGTTCATCTGTCCCACCTTCCATCCCTAGTCCTGTGTCCATCTGTCCCATCTTCCATCCCTAGTATTGTGTCAATCTGTCCCACCTTCCATCCCTAGTCCTGTGTCCATCTGTCCCTCCATCCATCCCTAGTCCTGTGTCCATCTGTCCCACCTTCCATCCCTAGTCCCTAGTCCTGTGTCCATCTGTCCCACCTTCCACCCTAGTCCTGTGTCCATCTATCCCACCTCCATCATCCCTAGTCCTGTGTCCATCTGTCCCACCTTCCATCCCTAGTCCTGTGTCCATCTGTCCCACCTTCCATCCCTAGTCCTGTGTCCATCTGTCCTGTGTCCATCTGTCCCACCTCCCATCCCTAGTCCTGTGTCCATCTGTCCCACCTTCCATCCCTAGTCCTGTGTCCATCTGTCCCACCTTCCATTCCTAGTCCTGTGTCCATCTGACCCACCTGCCATCCCTAGTCCTGTGTTCATCTGTCCCACCTGTCTGAAGTGAACGAACCAGTGACATTAGGTAGTGGTCACAGACGACGTATTAAAAACTGCATCGTAATATTCGTTTGATTGAATCTCTATTCTAGACTTCTGGGACTTACACAGTAGAAAGAGTACAATGTCGTCGCGGGACAGTGGCTTAGTGATAAATCCAGTCCGTCCCGAACTTTAGGGACAGTTGGTAAGTATAGCCTAATTATTTCCAATCCCTCTTCCCTCCAGTGTGTCAGTAGTGACTACCACAGTGACAACCCACGACAGTGGAGTGTATTCATGAATAATTCATGAGCTTAAACAGTTTGGTAAAGCAACGTTACTAGCTGATTAGTTAAAGCATCATCCCATTCCATAGGTGACTAATCAGGATTTCATACAGGATTTTTTCTGGGGGGGCCCACATGTTTGTTTGACCACACCAACTTTTGCTGAAACCACACCCATTTGATGAAAAATTGTCTCAGGTCGAGCGATCTTGGAAGACTAATGTGTATTGCAATTGAAAGACCTTAATTAACTGAAGTGAACCTTCACCAAATAAACAACAAAATCACAGAATACAAGTTATATCTCATAACCACAGAATACCATTAAGTGGTAAATATTATTAATTTATTTCACGAAATTCTTGGGCGGGGCGGGGCGGGGGGGGACCCCAGAGCGTCCCTACCTCGGTATGAAACCCTGCTAATACCTGATGATTGCTGCATTCTTAATTTTGTGATATGTCTAGCGCCACAATATGGCAGGGTACTGGCTAGTATAACCTCCCCAATCCCTCGCACCTCCTTTCCTTCAACGTACCGGCACTAATGTGGGAGTGGTTTAGTCCGAGGTCAGGTAGGAATACATTGACACATGTGAGTCCACTAGGTACAGGGTCTTCATGTCTCTGTAATACTGACAGTAACTTCTCCACACAAACTAACACTTGACTCTTCACTTCTACACAACTACTTCTATAGTGCCAATAGGGAAGAGCTGCACACACACACACACACACACACACACACACACACACACACATCGTGTCCGTGACTAAATAATTCCCAGCCAAAAATCCTCTTGCACATACCTGTTTCTACCCCATCCAAAGCTGCTTGCATTATGTTTTCTGTACTTCAAGTAGCCCACTGTCTCCATGTTGTTCCTCAAACCTGAAAATATTACTAAACATGAAATATGACCTTTTTGTAGAGAGAAAAAATAAAATTTAAATGTACATTTTATTACCAAACTATTGTTGTGCACATGTGTGTATGTATGTGTATGTGTGTGCGTGCATGTGTGTGTGTGTGTGTACTCACAAGAAGGAGTGTGAGGATGGTGCAAGGAGATCAAGTGCCACTCCACATCTGCTGCTCTAGGAAGGGAAGAAACTGGCACGCCATCATCCTCGTCAGACGTCAGATCATCCTGGAACAAAGACGTTCACACCTGACCCCTCCCACTCTCATGACCCAAAGTTGTCATTATCTTAACACCTGATGACAAAGCCTGTCTCGCACATTGGCCTCCTTCCTCTGTGGTGTAGTAGCACGTGCCAATAATCCCAGTGCCAGAGAAGACATTAGCTTTGAGTACTGTGTGTATGTGTTGTAAAGACAGTCTGGCTTGAGAGAGAGCACCAGACACCAGCTTCATGGACGCAGGGTCCAGACCTATCTGACCTGCCAGGAACACAACTGGACCCACCTGGAACAATAGCAAGAATATGATGCTAATTATAACAATTCCAATAAAAGCCCCTCAGAGCTAAAGTGTGTACATTGCAATGTGACTGAATGACTGTATGGGCAACCTATCAGAAATAATAAACCAATGCACTCTATGCTTCTATGCATTCTCTCAAATCATATATTAATTTGTACCGTACACCATCTCATTAAGCTACCCAAGGTTAATTTCTATTGCACCCACGTTATCACCATGACAATATTCTGCTATTTATTACCTATTAATAACATTTTTTATTACGTATTTCAATGAAGTGTTTTTGCACTTGGCCCTCATTACGTACACTATAAGAACATGAAACAAGCAAGCAGTGTATACTTGTATGTGCCATCAACCAATGTGACAACTGGAAACCTCTACGAGTTGAAATAGGTAGCACAGAACCACACCCATTTTACACATGGGGTAAGCACTTGAAAATGTGCTGCACAAGCACTTGATAAATTGGTCAAGTACAAGTACTGAAATATTCCAAGAGCTTAAAATCATAAGTACTCTTAGCATTTTCAGTTTAGTTTCTCTCTCTTCATTTACATGTCAGGGTTTCATACAGACTAGGGGAGCCCCTGGGTATTCCCCCATCTCCCTCTCCAACCCCCTAAATATTTTTACCCTGACTGAATTATTTAAAAAAAAACTTTTTCTACATAGTTCTGAACCTTCAATAGCAATTCATTTGTAATAGTTTGTCTTATGTTCTCCTCTGAAGCCATTGGAAAATGTGCAATGCACTGTTAGCACTATTACTGAAGTTCTTGCCACATCCCTGCCGCATTTACACACAAAGAGTACATATTCAGTGTTTAAGTATATTATTAGTACGAATATGGAAAGATTAGGGGTGTGTCACTCGCTTCACACATGCACACACACACATACTAACTCACTTGTATTCGAGCACATATACACTTACACATAGACACTCACACATGATATACACACATATGACAGAGACTCAGAGTACACATGTGTTATACTGTACACATGTGTATGTGTTAGTACTAACTACTCACTGTGTATATCTGACTGTAGGGGCCAATATTGGCAGGGGCCCACTCAGCAATGGACTGCATGTGCATGGAGGAGTGACGATGAAGGATCATCTCCTCATCATCAGTGATGATTAAAACCATTTTCACATCATTCTGACTCTCATACTTCTCAGCTCCACCCTCCCTCTCCCCGAATACATGCATGCAGTGTGCAGTATGTCATTAGGCTGAACCCACAATTACAGCACTTAGCTCACAAAAGGTTAATACTAGCCTTTTTGAAATGAACGATGAAAAATCCACAGAGCAGTGACTAGCAGAATGAACTGGTATCTGTGCATAGCCTCAGCATACAAATGGATACCCTCATGGCCCACTGTCTGGAACATATAACTATCCAGTTCTCCTGCACATGTACAAGTGACATAGAGACACTGGTTCAATGTATTATTCTCATGTGTCACTACATGCACATTTTACCAGATTCATGTGTATTATTGATGACCATTTTGTGACCGGAGGTTGCTCAAAAGTCTAAACAAAATATTCATCGAAACAAGAGATCAGAGCCACTGCAGGTACCTGATCAAAGCAACTGCAGGTACCTGATCAGAGCAGCCACTTAAAGTCAAGTCTTGTTCAGTAATCTGGTAATTTTCTGAAATGGTCAATGTCTGAGAGTGAGCACTGAATTAAAACAAATACCAATAATATTAATTATAATAATTAAATCCCCCCCCCCAGTAGCTATAATGACGACTCTTACCCACTTCAAAACATGAGACTGAAGTCTGAGGTGGAGCATCAATGTCCTGATTATATAATCAGAGAAGTCAATCCTGGCAGCCCCAGCACCCCTTAGATAGTACCTGGCCCTGCAGCATATATAATACATTGGTAGTATAGTACGGGAAGTAGATCTGTAGACTGCAAGTGTTCTTCACTTTCAGTTTGTTTGACCTTTTCCAAATATACAATCCGTAATTAGTAGACCCTTTACCCAACATGATCAGCATAATAAAAAAAGAAAAAAAGAAAAAAAAAAAGAAAAAAAGAAAAAAAAAAGGAACGAATTCTAAATTTGGGCGTGGTGATCCAGTAGTGCATGTAGTAAAATGTCCTCGGCGTCAGCTTTATTAACCGTGGAGACGGTGGGCAATGTTGTGGATGTGTTCAGAAAAAATGAAGAGCAGCTTTCAAGCTGTTGCAAGTCTGACCCGGTGGAACTTTTCCGCAAAATGCTTCAGCGATCTATTCTGTCAGACTGCTGGGAATGTGAACTCTTCAAGTCCCTGGACCACAGCAGAGTGGACCCACAACTACAGGTCAGGTATCTATTGAGACTAGTTTCTGTGAGGGTCAGTGAAGATGAGAGTGTGTGGGAGAAGTTCATGACACTTCTGCTCAGTATAGGAGAGAGACAAATGTATGACTATCTCTATGAGCTTACCAGTGAGGAAGAGATATTTTATGACTGTCTCAGTGAGTTCACCAGTGACAGAGATACTGAATCTAATAATCATTCTTTAGATCATTGTCTAGATAAAGAAGATGTTAACTGGATGTTTGAAGTATTAGTGAAAGTGAGTCATAAATGGGAACTAATTGCAGTTACACTTAATTTTATGAAGTATCAAATAGCTACCTGTAGAAACAGTGACATTAAGCTAAGTCTACACAATGTCCTCTCTTACTGGCTAGCTAGAGACACCAGTACTCCTCCAGGACTTACTATGAACACACTTCTAACAGCACTGAGGAGTGAAACAGTAGGAGAAGGTCGAGTAGCTCAAGAACTGGAAGAGAAGTACAGACTTAGACGAAGTTCTTCCACACACACTTCTGTAGCTTCTACTAGTAGTCTCTCTCTAACAGACCAGAGTTATGATGTAGAAGTAAAAGATGGGAAGTCCACACTCCTTCAGGTTCAGGTTAGTCCCAAAGAGTCTGTGAGCTACCAGTGGAAGAAAGATGGTCAACCTTTAGCCAATAGCTGCACTTATTATGGAGTCAATGAAGACATACTAGCTGTTAGCCATGCCAGTCAGGGAACAGAAGGAGAATACACTTGTAGTGTGAGCTATAGAGGGAGTGAGAAGTGCAGCAACAAGATCACCTTAACTGTACTCTATTCTGTAGCTAAGAAACGACTCTTAGACTTGTACTCCAGACAAAGAGAAGTACCACCAGACTCATGGCCTCCAGTAGGTACCAAGTCTTTTATTAATTTAACTGTAGTTCGATCTGGTCAAGAACAAACAAATATACCTTCTGGAGATGTTAATACTGTAAAAAACAAAGTTGACTACAATGAAGTCTTTGGGGAGTATATATCTGGAGCACTACTAGTTACAAAAGGTCGTCCAGGTAGCGGGAAGACTACACTAGTTCATAAAATAGTTAGAGATTGGAGTAAAGGACATGCACTCAGAGAAACGAAGTTAGTGTTCCTTGTAACTCTTCGAATAGTCAATCGCAACGCAACACAAGAAACTTTGTCAAGTATACTCAAATCATTCTATCGTAGTGAGGAGTTAAAGAAGGTTTGTGAAGAAATTGAGGCAGCTAATGGGGAGGGCGTGTGTTTCATAATAGATGGGCTAGACGAGTATCATCCTCAAGATAGAGACAACTCTCTCATTTATCAGCTACTAGACAAGACTTTCCTTCCTCTAGCTATGGTCATTGTAATGTCTCATCCAGTAGCCATAGAAACTCTACGAGAAGAAGTTGTAACACACAAAGTAGAAGTGTTAGGATTTAGCAAAAAGCAAATTCTAGACTATATCGACAGCTTTCCATTTGGTAGTTCATCTTGTGACTCAAGTGTAGCCACTACATACCCAGCTAAGTTAAAGGAATATTTGTACAGTCATCCTAATGTGTTTAACATGTGCTACTTACCAGTCCATGTAGCTATGATCTGCTTTCTCTTCGAATATCAAAAAGCAAATATTCCAAACACACAAACTAAAATCTACCAAGAATTTACACATTCCACAATACTACGACATATTAGACGTCACAACTCTCACGGACAAGTCCATTCACTAGAAAAGTTAACAGGTAGCTTAAAGGACCACTTTACGAAACTCTGTTGTTTAGCATATATTATGACCATTAGCAATACACAGGTAGCAACTACAGAAATAATGGAGGAAGAACTGTGTGAATATGTCAGTAGTAACTCAGACGAGTGGTGTCTGGGATTAGTCACTATTAATCATATAGCTGAGCTCTATGGAGTCACTAAAACATACTCATTTCTTCACTTGACAGTACAAGAATTCCTAACGGCTTATTACATTACCAACTTAGAGAAAGATAAGCAAATAGATATTTTGTCTCAGCTCTCGGAGATATCTTCACCAACAATAGTATTTTATTTTGGATTAACTCAATTTACAAGTAGATGGGTACTCAAAGTTTTCAATGCAATGAAATTAGTGAGGATTCATGACTTACTGTATCATTTTGCTTTAGAATCTCAACAACAGGTAGTGTGTGATAAAGTGGTAGAACATTGTGAGGGCGTATGTGACTTTCATAACTCAACATCATCTGCATCTGACCTATATGCTATGGGTTATGTCATACATAATACATCTCATCCAGTCACTCAAATATCACTTTATACTTTTATTGGTGAGAGTGCTGATATTACTGACTTTCTGGAGCGTTTTCGTAGCAAAGACTTTAGTCTCTTACAATCCCTACTACTTGATGGAGACATAGAGAATATTTCAACACCTGCTCTTTCTGACATACTGAAATCTTGTACTAGTCTTAGTCAATTAATATTACCATTCCTTGAGATAAGTCATGATAGTGCTAAGGCAATTGCTGGCAGATTCAAATATCTCACTAGTCTACAACATGTGACTATCACATGTTCCTCAACTTCTGGTGGCATCATAACACTACTCAGTGGATTGACTCACCTCACAAATATTACTGATTTAAACCTACATTTCTATGAATTAGATTCCAGGGGGGTGTTTGAAGTAGGGAGTGGTCTACAACTCCTAGCTAATAGTAACTTAAGTTTGCTTTCGTTGGTACTTTGTACTATTGATGATGATGCAGGTACAGCTCTAGCCAATGGACTACATTTCAATGTCAATATACACCATCTGGATATATCACGTAACAATATCAGTCCTGGTGGAGTCATCACATTACTCAATGAAATACATTGTCTTACTAAATTGACAGTGTTGTATTTATCACATAACAATATTGATTGTGATGGTACCACAGCTTTAGGCAATCAACTACAATACCTTACACAGTTAAGAGATTTGGACCTATCCCATAATAACATTGGTCCAAGTGGAGCAGTTTGTCTGGCCAACACATTCCATCATCTCACTAAACTAAGTGTAATGTATTTGTCACATAATAATATTGGTCCAAGTGGAGCAGTTGGTCTGGCAAACTCATTACATCATCTCACAGAGTTACTTAAACTGGATCTATCACATAATAATATTGACCTTCACTCAGCTATAGCTGTAATAACTGCATCTAAAGATTGTCCATGTCTGTCAGATATCAGGCTCAACACTGAGTATTATTATACTGATGGTATTCATGTAGAAGGTCTAGTGTCTCCTGAAGACAACACTGCTATTACTGATCTAATGACTGCCACTCAACATCCCATAATACAGAGAACTTTACACTTAGGGTTCAAGTCTGTCATCTTGGAGCCACTTACTTAGATCCTCTATAGATAATAGTGGTAGACGTCAATACAAGAAATTTGGTAAGTGTGTGTAATAATTATAGAACTTGAGTAAATCATAGTGTAAATAGTAGTTATAGTCATCATCTTTGATAGCAGTTAGAGTCATATCTAGTAGTTGCAGTCATCATCTTGGATTGTAGTATACTTTATCACCACTACTACTTTAGTAGTGCAATATTATCAACATAATGCATGGGTAGAGGATAAAAGTGTTGAGTAAGCGTAGTCATAGTAATATAATTTATAGTATATATACTTTTATTTTTATTCAGTTAATCTAAAAAATTTTTTTGCAGTTCATCATAGTATGGGTCTTTATTCACAAGTCCTGGAGCTCAGTTTTGTTGCTGCTGTTTGAAGTACTTGTTTGCTATTCTTTTGTGAGATTTTAGTATTCCTGTTCTATGACAGAGTGAGTTAAAGTTTCTGGATTGATCACTTGTACTCTAACTAGCATGTCTTCTTATGGATATTATAACTATTGATGACAAGATTCATTGTGGAACCTAAAAGTAAAATTTAACCAGATAGTGAATTATAAACCTGTGCACATGTGTACTGGGACAGCAAAGCTGACTAACTATTTAGTAAGTCATAATTTTTTCATGTCTCCAAGAAGGACGTTACAATGTGTGTGTGTGTTCAGGATAAGTTAATGGGGCATATGATGAATCCCATGAAGATAGTGGAGAAGATAATAGAGGTGAGAGTAATAGGAAGAGATAATAATTTACAATTGTACTGATATATGTGATGTGTGTGTGTGTGTGTGTGTAGGTGATGTTTGAGCAGTACCAGTGTGCTGGTGTGTACATTGCCATTCAGACTGCCCTCACACTCTACGCTCAAGGTCAGTCCAAATTAATATCATTCAGTCTGCACAGTCAGTTGTGGAGTGCCATAGTGGGAAACGTGTGTTTACACAATGCAAGATCTTGTTTATTTCTTGTCCTTGTCATTCCTGGAGGGACCACATTATCAGACCACACATGGCACACATGGCTGTAGTCTGGCATAGCCAAAGCTTTTACCAAACCACTACGCCAAGAAAGGGTCTGGGGGACATGGTTATACCCAATTGGATCTGCTGCACGTATATTGCGGCGGTCAATTACTGTTAGCAAATTATCAAGAATGGCCCTCCTCAATCATAAATAGAAACTCCAGTATGTGTCAGCCACCATTTCTAAATTAGGTATACCAAGCTTGGCTAGTTTCAGTAAGGAAAGGGAGACATGCAAAGCAGAAGTTTTTACCGTATTTCATTGGAACATTTCCGAATACGTCTCCACCTGCTATTAGAGGTCTAATCACCTCCACCAACAACTCTTTCTACTTGTCACAGCCAGAGTCTGTCAGCAAAACTACGAGAAAAAAAGATCGTCAGAAAATCCATCTGTATCACCATCACGGTAGAAATTCAGGTATAAGGGGGCGGGGCACTGGCCACTTCCACATTCCTCTAGAATAAACTAGGTATGGCTATGTCCCCAGACCCTCCGTGCGCTTTGTGTTCTTTGTGGGTGTCGCTCCGCCAGACTAACATAACTGAGTCAATGCACTTGGCAGTGGTCACAATACATAGAGTGTGTGTGGTCTATGCAACAGAATTTCTTTTCATATTATTCCATACCATAGTAAATGTAATTCATCAGTGTGTGTAGTAGATTTAGAAGAAGGTACATAATGAGGGAAGGAGGAGTGGCATGTTGAAATTATTTGGTAGTGTGCATGTATGTATGTGTGTTATTATTTCTATTGTGTGGCTCACTTTACTGAACATGTCACATATAGTAGTTGTGTGTAACCTGGAAGAAGTATCATGTGCCAATATTGCTGTGTCATGTGACTATCACATGATGTCAAGTCATCCAAGTTTATTCTTAATGATAAAGGACTTATTTGCAAGTTTTAGTTTTCCATTCAAAGCCACACTTATCATAAGCTGTGTAATATGTGTGCATGTGTTCAGAATTCAAAGTTCACATTAATAGAGGATCCTTATAAGCATGCGGAGGAGCTGTGTTGGCAGGTATGGTGAGGACAGACAATGCTTGGATATCACAACAAATGGGAGAAGGACTTGAAATACATACTTTATACCAGTCAAGAAGGTGTGATCTTTATTTTCCCTATTATTCCTCTTCATTTTCAGTTTATATAGATATTTGCCTACTATTATATTGGATTATATATTGTTTTGTGTTGATTGTGTTCATATAGGCTATTATGTTGAGGAGTATTGGTGTTTATGTCCTCACACTCTACACTCAAGGTTAGTCAAGTCATTGTGTGCAGTGAGAACAGTTTATGGAGGGCACTATTTGGAATAATATGGCACTTGCGTATTTTTCCTATATGGACTAAATTATGTATGCAATAAAGAAACGAAATAAGAAAGTAATGTTGCTTGTTCGTGGTTATGCAGGTCTATTGACATTCATCGTTATCGACCTCTAGTGACATTGTTAGCCGAGACATCCACAATGCTATCTCGTTAAGCTGTTATTACTCAGGGGTTTGCCTTCAACCACTCAGCTGACTTTGAGACTATATGTACGTTTCACTTTTATCATAAAATATAGATGTGATATCTTTCATATGACAAAAATTAATACTCAAGTAGCAAGTGAAAATGTTAAGTTAAATATATTGAGTATTTAATATTACTTCAAGGAAATGTCTGACATCAATAAGATGTGAATTAAATACTGGAATGTGCATACGGTGGAATGTTGATTATCCTAACTAATTGGGGATTGGGGTGTTTATGAAGTTCCAGTCCTTCAATTCTACTCCCTTGAAGTTTATACTACACTTCACTCATAGAGTTTATACTACACTTCACTCAGAGTTTTTAGTCATTTACTTTTAGCATACAACAAGCAGTTTGTGTTGTTGTTGTTGTTGTTGTTTTTTATTATGCTCGTCTCACTGTTATCACACAATTTAACTGGGAGAGATTGTATTTTACTAGATGCTCAATACTTGGCTGGTAAAAGATTGAATACATACTATGAAAATCACAATGACACATTATGACTAATAATACAACCACAGAATTTACAGGAAGTAGCTACTGGAGAAGTCAAATTGTATATACAGCTCTCACAACATTACAGCATAAATATCAGAGCCAGTGGGATGCTTGGAACACACACATATAGTGTGCTGCTACCACCCCTTCTTTTGATTTATATGGCTTCTTTAAGTGTGTCACACACCACATTGCCACAATGGTCTAGTTTCTATCATCACACAGTACTGTGGTGTAAACCCTTTATAAAGTGCACTTGTGACAGCACTCTCTACATAGCCAGAATGCACCATAGCTGTGTATCTGAGAAGGCCCACTGTCCAACTAAACAAATTTTGATTAACTTCATGAGAGTTCATGTCTAATACACAAGTGCAAGTGAGTAATATTGTTGGTACTGGGTAAGGATTAAAAACTCAAGAATTCCATAAACCAGTAGGAGGGAATGGGGAATTGCCAACAGACTGGGAGCATCCTGGTTAATTCAGGAATAGTTGTGGCAACTATGATAATCATCTCTTCTCTTCTCCTCCCCCCTCCCCCTGACACACACACATCATTCTAATGTGTAGAGACACTGTTTATGTACCACTAACATTACATCCCTTGCCTAATTTGGATAAAGCTGTGGGCAATAATAATATATCTTCTCTTTTTTTTGCCATGAATATTGGTTTTCATTATTGTGTTGTCTACAGACTAAACCCTGATGTAGCTACATGTACCCACTAATGTCACACCCCTTCTTTAGCTATAGTTGTATGACCCTTATATGAACTAATCATAATCATTCCTTTTGAATAATAGTATTCATAATCCCCAATGCACTTGTTAGCTATTGTAAAATGTAGTGATATTTATCAGTTACTTGATAGGTAATAGGTAATTCAATACTGACAGTATAGCAGTCATGCATGTCCAGTTAATACAATACAACCTGGCAGAATAATGAACTGTTGATACTAGCTACTGGGGGGGGGGGGGGTGAGGTCGTCTGGTTAGCTCCGTTGGCGATTAAGCTCGGGACTTCTCCAGCCTCTTAAGTATAGTTACGCTGCCACCAGTCTTTCCTCGTACCTCGGAGACCTTAACAGGACATGAAGAGTTAGCTTCTCACCAATCCTCCCAGTCAACAAGGACCACTTAGGTTTTAGCCAAGAATTGAACAAGAGTAAGAAGGCAACCCGGGCATGTGTCAGGTATTTATATAGCATTCATCGACGCATACCCAAGTTAAATACAAACAAACATATATACATAACTATTACAGCTCGCACACGCGTCTATGTAAAACACAACTAAACAGTATAATATAATCCTGTTCTCTCTAGTCTTCACTCTTTTCTCTTCTTTTTGTTGTTCTTCTTTCTTTCCTCCTTGTGAGACTGGACCCACAGCTACTACTTATAGTAAGTACATTGTAGTATTAATTTCCTCAGTAATTTATGGAACTTGCACCGTTTTTGGTATGGTTTAATTTCAAGGTGAGTGCACTGGTTGTGGTTTATCCTGTTAATTTTTGGTTACAACTAATCGATTATTGTACAAGGTTTTCTACAAGACTTTGTAGGGGTATAACGTCAACATCAGTGGATGTATGACCAGTTAGCCTATAGACACAATACAATGACTAATACAAATATTCATGGCAAAAAGAAATGATGCATGTTGTATGAAATAACAGAGTTAATAGATGGATGGCCCTAGCAACTAAATGTCTATGCAAGAGGAGGTAGCCAAAATATACATACTCAAACCTATACCTTTCCTCACTCCAAATCAACCAGCCTGTTTGGGACAGTCCCCTCTTATTGTGGTTAAAGTTACCAGCATCCACCTACTCAGTTCAAGGTCATTATCTTACACCCAGTGGTTAGTGGTTTGTTGTCGCCCTTGTTACTGTGGTTAGTGTGAATGTAATGAGATGCAGTGTACTCAAGGTGTATGAGTGCTTCACAGCCAAAATCAACCCAATACATAATTTTTTTCCCTATTGATTTGCAGGGTGGGCCAATTTTGTCAATAAAATCTAATAAAACAAGTGTAACAGTTTCAGTTTGCCATTTTGTCTCGATATATTATCTCAATGTGTAAATCTTTTTCAGTTCTGATGACGAAATTGTACCAGCTAGAGTCAGTACAGTACATCTGGCATTGAACACACACACGCACACACACATTCTCTTGCAACCTGCCAGAGGTTATGTGCATCTGGCAGAGCCAGGATGGCAGTGCACTCAGCAGGCACAGTGAGCCATGCAGGCAAACTTCCTGGAGCCGGGCTAGGAACTCGCAGGAGAACAGGCCTTTCCTCACAGCAAGTGGTGTGGGAACCCGAGTCCCACCTTGACCATTGCCGTTCCATGAGAAAAGGCAGTGAATTTGCACCCTAGCAAAAGCCAGATTACTCAATCACAGCTGGGTGGACTGGTGGGGCTGGTGGGAGGCAGATGGAAAACAACATGGAAAAATTGCCAGAGTGGGGTTTGAACTCTGGGACCTCAGGCCCTTAGCCAAGGATACAACCACTACACCACACACATACATACACACACACACACACACATACACACACAATATGTACCCTCAATAAAGTAGTGTGTTTAGTTAAGTTGTATTCATAAGAAGGAATTGGAATGAAAAAAATAAAAATAAAAATATAAAAACAACCACAACAACAAATAACTATTAATGTTCATGACTCTGGAACCTGCCAGTTGTATCGTCTTCCAGTCTCGTACAGTCTACCGAGCATGCTGGACACCTGGTCACTGGCTTCCAGCTCCTTGTACTTGCGGTACAGTAGCAGAGCAGTGGCGGGCATCCTCACAACTGTCATGCACACCTCTCTTAGAGAAAGGGGGTGGGCTGAGAATTATAAAATGAATCGATGCAATAAGATTATTGAACCAGAAGAACTTCAGCCATTCCAAACTCATTTAGTTCCACCCACATATATTCAGTTTTACTATCACCGATGTTAGTCATTGATGCATTATTTACTATTTACTATTACCATCTGTTGGTATTCTTATAACTATACTAGATATTTCTTACACTGGTTACCCACAAAAAGTAAAAATAAAATAAAGCCAATTTCATTACATTCATTTAGCACCTGAGTATTAGTTGTTACAACAGGCAATGAGTGATCAACTCTGGTAATTTTATGGGATATTGCTAGGAACCAGTCTTACTAGACAAATTCTAGAAATTAAACTTTACTATGTCTGTAGATATGCTTCAAATAACTGAAATAAATTACTTAGGTCAATTAGATCAGTTATCTGTGTCGTAATGGAGTACAAGTCTATTTAAATGACGGAAAAGAATTTTAAACTCCTTACCAGAATATTGATGACTCCGAAGTCTTTGTTGAGTCCATGACCCACAAATATGACACCACTCTCCAGCAGGTAGAGGAGCTTGAGGTAGCTGGCCTTGAGAGTCGTCAGATGCTTGGAACTCATGGAAGCATCCAAGTCTCCTGGACGAATGCCAGAGAACTTGGTCAAGTAATCCACCACCTGGAAAAATATGAAAGGAAGGGCTTAATGAGATGATGACTACAAGCAGTTACAATGTAAAAAAGACACAGCCGTTAATTTGGCTGAAAAATTATTTTATTTGTTTAAAAAAATACAAAATAAATTTTATGCTGAGGTTATATAGTGTAAAATTCAGGAGTAGTGTTTCACACAGAGGTAGGGGCACCCTGATGCTCTTCCCATTCAGTTTGAGACAACACTTTACCAACCGAGCGCAGTTCATGAATTATTCTCATGAATACGCACCCCGTCATCATCAGTAGCCATTGTTACCAACACATATAGATAACAATGAAGCACCAAAGATGCAAACCCTCAGTGCTACTATACACTAGCTAGTTATTACAAAATCATTTCTCAGACCAAAAGAATAATTTATATTATGGTATCAATATAGCTTTAGCAATGAAAACAGTAAGGCTAAACTGGCCAGAGACAATTACTGGTATATATATTCAACGTGAAACTCCACTTCCAGCACTCAATCAACTTCCCAGCAAAAAGCATAATCACCACAGGCAGCATGAAATTTTGCTCACATGATTACAACGTGGTGATAGGGGGCATTACCCACAAAAGCTACTACCTACGTGGAGCTGACAGCTTTGTGTTCTCTCAAAAATCAGCCCAAAATTTAAAATAAAAGGTCTGAAGTTTGAATAACTTATATCTGAATGGTCAGTAATCTCTATAATCAAGAGCATGACAGACAGACAGACATATAGACAAACGGACAGACAGGACGACTACTATAACCCTCTCGCGCATGAGTGCTGTAGTAGCACACGACAATTGGGTAAAGCTATAAAAACTCAGGCAAACTATCACGCAAAGACTACTAACTAAAACAAAGGGAAAAAGACAAAAATATCTCCAGACTTAAACACACTGACTAAGGCCTATCCACTATTCCCAGTATGCTCAAGATCCCTATCAGTACTCAGTCTCAAATTCAAACAAAATGATACAGAACTAAAGAACAAAGTACAATTACAGAACATAAAACAAAATAAAATAAATGATACACAAAAGCAAGCAAGAACTATAAAAAGTATGGACAAGCTTAAGTATAACAGATAAGAAAAATGAAAGCACAAAATAGTAAAGGAATATAGTAAGAACTGAACAAAATGAGAGAGTTAAAGAACGGAATAGAATGAGAGTGTTACAAGTATATATGTGAGTGGAATGGAATGGGGATTGTTTAAGACAAGGGCAGGCATGAGAAAGGTAAAGTTAGAATAGAATAATTGTTTGTATGAATGCAGTGAAGGTACGCTAATTAGTGAATAGGTGGTCCATTAGCACCTACAGCTAAATCAGTCCACAGAACCTGTAGTTGAGGAAGGGTTAGTTGAGGGGTGGGGCTGCTCCAAGTGCTGAGGTAATAATAAAGAGTTATAATGATAACAGAATTGCAGTAAAAATGAATTAAAAAAAAAGAAGAAAAAAGTATGGTGTGTGTGTGTGTATGTGCATGTATGGGAGTAGCTAGTCTCGCGGGCCAGACCCTTTACCCAATATGAAGAGAAAGAAAGGGTCTGGTCAAGTTCACGTATGTGTTTGGTCTCGCTGGTCCTGGAATTTCTCGGACCGGTAATTGGTTTTAAGTGACAGTGACCTCACTATATAAACAGAGACGTTCGCGCGCAAATTTAGCTTAATTTAATGGAACTGTAGGAATGAATTGCTGGTTATGCCAGAAACGTCTTGCAACGGACTTGCCATAGCCTGTTGGTAATGTATCCCGATTGCTTCCAACTGTTTCTCCTTCAGTGTAAGTCCGAATACTCGAGCACTCTCCGCCACCACTGCAGTTACATCCATGTCGACAGTAATTTCAGCGTGCTAAAATCACCTGAACCATAATTACCGCGTAATGCAAGCTATATTACCGCAGTGGTTACACTTGTGCTGACAGCGCAAGACCAAATGCATACGTGAACTTAACCAGACCCTTTCTTTCTCTTCTTATTGGTAAAGGGTCTGTCCCGCGAGACTAGGGTGTAGCCAACTAATGAAAATGACAACTACCTCATGATCACAGCCTCGCCTCGTTCATAATCACAACTTCCCATTAGCCTAGTTCATGACCACACCCTCATTCATGACTATACTCTAGTTCATCATTATATTCTCATCACAAACTACATCCTCATTCATGACCACACCTCCCACCTGTGGCCACGCCCCCCACTCACTGTTGTCCAGCCTGCATGTGACCAGGTAGTTCCCGACTATGTCCATGTCACACATGCCAGCCACATGTGCAGAGAAAGAGAAGAACGTCTGCAGTGACATTGGGTCCAGTATCAACACCTTACCTAACACACGTAGCTCTCGGACGGCTCCAACAGACACCCCAGCAGATGTCGGAGTCTAGTAATTAGAAAAGAGAATTCTGTAACTTGTGCAAGAATAAGTATTAAAAAATAACAACAATATACCAAAACAACAATTACCATAATCACCACCACACAGCAATAACAGCAACAAAATAAGTAGCTAACATATGCAAGCAATCACTTTCAATAAAACCAGATGCAAGAATGAAATCTTGTCAAACTAATGATAGGGTCTTTAACTTGATTGGGATTTCATATGTTCTTAATTTCAACGGACTCAACATACAACAATAACCTCTGCTAACATATAGATAATGTGAATATTCACGATACATATAAAAACAAGATAAATAACATGAGACAAAAAATATCATAAAAATCATATCTATTAAAGATAGGATCTTAAACTTAATGAACACTTCATATGAAACTTCAAAAAACTAGGCTAAAATATATACAACCATCTGCAATATAAGAGCATTGCACTATCCCTCCCTCAGAAATACTAAACATCACATGATAAATATACAAGAACAAGTGTGCGGGACCGTCCAGATCTTGTCCCGATGAAGTTGAGTATACCAGTTAGCAAGTAGCTAATGTCAGATCTCTTGAAATATAGACTCACTAGCGAGTAAAGATTAATACCAACAGGTGGCAGTGTACAGAGTAACTGACATTAATATTAAAATATTGGTAACTAACAAAAAATGATGCTTTGTTTACTGCTATAAACAAAAGAGGAATGACATCGACGATCGACGACATCGATGACTAACGCCGAGGACATCGACGAGGTTAAAACTGAGTATGCGCGTATGAGTGAGTATGTAACAGAGTGAAGCTAGCTAATAAATTATGAAGATATGTCTTGTGGAGGGCTAGAACCCGAACATTCTCCGGGGGGGAGTGTGTTTTCTTCCAATAAGGGTACGAGTTTATGAATGGCTCTCCTGTAGACTCCCTTTTGAGTTTTTACAGTAGCAACTCTGACCAAACCGTCGGCTCCTGGGTGAGTTTGAGTTACTTTTCCCAATGGCCATGATCGAATAAAGAGATCAGAATCTTTGATGATCACTATGTCACCCACTTGTAGCGATCGTTGAGGCTGCTTAAACTTGCTAATTCTGTTTAGCTGAGTAATGTAGTCACTGCTCCATCTTTGCCAGAAGTCCGCTACAAGTCGTTGTTGCAAGTTCCATCAGGTAAGTCCATTTATTTTGCGTGTTGTAAGATCAGGAACAGGAACTGACTTGAGTGCTTTGCCAATTAAAAAATGACCAGGGGTGAGAACCTCTATACCGTCATCTGAAGAAGATTCCAGAGGAACTAGAGGGCGGCTGTTGAGAACTGCCTCTATCTCAACAGTGATTGTATACAGTTCGTCCATAAACAAGTTGTGAGAGCCTATCACCTTGTTGAGAAGTAGCTTCATCGATTTCACAGCAGCTTCCCACAATCCGCCAAAGTGTGGAGATCGAGCTGGAATATGGGACCATTCGATATTTTTAGCTGTGCAAAAACGAATCACGGCATCCTGAACTGTAGTCGAATTTAGAGTGTTGTAGAGGTCTTTCAGTTCCCGCTGAGAACCGATAAAGTTCGTACCATTGTCGGTGGTAAGAGTTTCGGGACAACCTCGACGAGCCACAAAACAACGGAGAGCAGCAAGAAAACCTTCTGAGGAGAGATCTCGGACGACTTCTAAGTGTACGGCTTTCGTGGCCATACAGACGAAAACACAGATGTAAGTTTTTACCAACGTACGTGCTCGAGTATACCCACGCTTGATCATAATAGGACCAGCGAAATCAGCTCCGGTATGGTAGAATGGAGAAGTCGGTGTGACTCGTGTAGCTGGCAACTGACCCATGAGTTGAGTAGTCGTTCGAGAGTAGGTCTTTCTGCAGCGAACACAGGCTCTAGAGACACTCTTTGCAAGGTGCTTGACTCCAATCACATGAAACCGTAGAGACAAAATAGCAAGCAAAGCACTAGGGCCAACATGCAAGTTATCAACATGTAACTGGACACAGATTAACTTAGAGAGTCTATCAGATCGATGTAGGATGATGGGATGTTTCTGGCTGACAGTCAAAAAAGAATTCTCCAAACGTCCACCAACACGAATTAGACCTTTGTTATCTAGATATGGGTGGAGATGAAAAATCTTGCTCTGTTGAGAAACTTTTCCAGTAGCCTGAAGTGAGACAAAATCAGCCTTGAAGCAGCGTTCTTGACTGAGCTTCACAAGTTTAGTTTCTGTGTTCTGTAATTCCTCCAGAGACAACTGTGGTGACTGAGTTCTGGAACTAGGCAATAACCTGCAGTTGGTAACAAAACGTATACACCATGACAAAACCCTTTTAAGGTGAGTGTATGAGGAAAAAACCTCAGTGATGTCTTCTGGAGGAGGAGAGGTAATCAGAACTGCAGCCTTAGTCTCAGTTAAAATCTTCTGATTCCTCCAATCAGTACGACATGGCCACAGAGAAGGAGATTCGAGCAGCCAAGGAGGGCCTTTCCACCATAGATCATGTGAAATCAGTTCACTTGGAGATGCTCCTCTGGATGCCACATCAGCAGGGTTGCAGTCTGTAGGAACATGTCTCCAATGTGTGGATGGAATACGGCTAACTGTGTCCACGACTCTGTTACAGACATAAGACTTGAGCTTTGCAGGTGGAGTAGACAGCCAACACAGTACAATGGTTGAATCACTCCAGGCATATATATCTGTAAGGGAAATAGAAAGAGCATTAGAAACAGTAATAAGAATTTTACTTAACAACTGAGCTCCACAGAGTTCTTTTCTTGGAGTGGTAGATCCACAGATAGGAGTGACTTTAGTCTTGGCTATCAGCAGTGAAGTTGAGACAGATGTGTCTGAGTAGACAGCTCGTAAGTAGACAACTCCAGCATAGGCAGAATCTGAAGCATCACTGAAGCCATGCAGTTGGAGACTTCTGACTTGCTTTCCCTTTTCCAGGTGATAGCGTGGAATAGGATGTGAAGTTATGAGAGAAAGTTCCTCTCTCCATTTTTTCCATTTATGAGAAATGTTTTCTGAGACAGTATCATCCCAAGCCAACTTCAATTTCCAGAGTTCTTGGAGCAAAACTTTGACTACAATTGTACAGGGAGCAAACCATCCAAGAAGATCGAATGTTTTGGCAACATCTGACGCTATTTTTCTCTTTGTTGGTTCGTCATCTACATTGAACGTGGGAGTTGAAACGTGAAGAGTATCCTTCCTGGTGTCCCAATGAAGGCCAAGAGCCTTGTGGCATTCTGCTGGAGGGGAGATAAGCTGAACACCGTCGTCCTCTCGCATGTTTGTAGGAACATTTTTCACCACGCTAGCGTCGTTCGATCTCCACTTCCTCAGCCACATACAAGCGCAACGCAGAAGAGCGATAAGTTCCTCTTGAACCTCGATCGCTTCCGTTGAGGTTGCGGCTCCAGTTATGCAATCATCCACATAGAAGTTAGCGATGATCTTAGCAGCTCTAGGATATTGCTCTTGATGGTCTTTAGCTACTTGACGCAGACCTTGAGTAGCCAGAAATGGAGAAGACGTCACTCCAAAAGTAACTCTCGTCATTCGCATGTCAATGACACCCTCCCCCCGGGGAGCTGCTTGCAAGAAGCGGTGCAAATCCCGGTCATCCTTGTGTAGTTCTACCTCACGGAACATTTTGGAAATGTCAGCACTCATACCAATAAGGTGAGTTCGAAAACGAAGAATGACATCGGTGAGCATGGGGTAAAGGTTCTGGCCAGGAAGCAGAATGTCGTTTAGAGAGAATCCAGACGTGGTTGTGGCCGAAGCGTCAAATACTATTCGGAGTTTAGTAGTTGTACTGGACAACTTGACAACACCATGAGAAGGTAGGTAGAAAACTGAAGACTTCGGCGTAGCCAGGTTCTCAACGGGAACGGGCTCAGCATGACCTAGTTCCTCGTACTCCTGTAGCGCTTGAGTGAAATTCTTGTACTTTCCCTTACGTTGGAGCGACTGCCGATTTTGATAGAATCTTCTGCTGGCTTGACCACGAGAATCCCCTAAGAAAAAAGGAACAGACTTAACAGGTAAGCGAACAATGTACCTACCCTCCTCATTTCGACTGTGGGTCTTTTGGAAATGATCTAGAGCTTGAAGATCCTCGTCCGAGAACTGTTTGTGATCCAAGGGTGCTTCCTCAGTTTCCCAAAATGCAGTCAGTAGATCGTCAGTAGTGGGATCAGAGGCATGGGAATGTAGACACAGGTGAGACTGAAGTGGAGGGGGTTCAGGAATACACTTTCCTCGGATAGACCAGCCAAAAACTGTCTCCCAAGCGTGAAGAAGGCCATCCTGTGAAGAGCGTCTTCCGGTTAACATAATTGCATCGAGTACGTCGGACCCTAGTAGCATGTCAATTCTGCCGGGATAGTCGAAGTTAGGATCAGTCAATTGTAAACCCTGTAGAAAAGATCGATTCCTGACACCTTTAAGGTAGAATCCAGGCTGGTCATTAGTGATTTTATTGATTATCACAGCTTTCAACAGAATGGATTGACGTTTATCAGGAACCAAGGAGAGTTCAGCTTTGAAGTTGCAGCCAGGAACCGCAGTTTGGGCTATTCCAGTGAGATGAGTGGGCTCACGAATCTTTTCTACCTTCAGTTGTTGGGCCAGTTGAGAGGTCATAAAGGACATATGTGAACCCCTATCAAGTAGAGCTCGTGCTTTCTGAAGTCGTCCTCTAGATTGGACAGTAACTTGGCAGATTCCCAGGAAAACTTTGGGCTCGAGTGGATCTCGGTCAGTCGAAGAGGTGTGGTTATTATTCGAAGCCGTCGTCGTAGCTGGCTGTTGATTGGAGACTTGTCGATCAGGTGTTTCGGAATTTCGAGCGGAACGTTGACGGTGCAACAGTGAGTGATGTCGACCTCCACAGACCCTACATGACTTACAACTAGGACAGTCTCTAGAAGCATGATTAAAAGATAGACAATTTGAACATACCCTAAGTCTTGAGACTGTATTGGATCTCTCCTCTACTGACTTGGTCTTGAAGGCGGCACACATGTAGAGTGGGTGATTCCCATCATGACACAAGGAACAGTTGTTTTCCTTACTAACATGGAAGGAGGTGCTATGCTTTCCCTGTTTCGCTGGTTGGGCAGTAGGACCTGGTGAGTCCATCGTTCGTCCTTGTAGACCCATCCGATATTGCTGGAGAAGTTCAACCAGTCTGTCAGTAGTTGGAGTAGTCTTTGAATCGGCAGTTTTCTCCGTCCAGTAACGAAAAAACTCGTCAGGCATGTGAAGTTCAGCAATAACAGTGAACAAAGTGTCAAGTGACACTACTCCACATTCCTTCATGGTAGCGACAGTACACTGAATAAGTGTGATGAGTGGTGCGACTGGTGACTCGTGGTTGGTCGTAACGTTCTTTTAGAGCTTTGACAGCAGCGTTGAAATCTGAACCACGCCGAGTGTGCGAGTCAATGATCTCTTTGCCTTCCTCACATTTTATTGTCATTTGTAAGAAAGAAAGTTTATCAACCTCAGTAAGAGTAAGATCTTTGTCCAACACGTTGTTGAACTTCTCCCAGTATGGACGCCAACTTCCATTGTCTCCATTGAAGCTGGGTAGTTCGATGCGAGGTAGACGATCGAATTTGGAAGTTAACTGAGGTTTGACTTCCTTTGAAGCAGACGCAGTGTCGTCTGGATTATCGCTGTGGTACCTCTCCCACAGTGTGGTAAGGTCTAGATGATACTTCTGTAAGGTGTCCATTAGTCCAGGACGATCCTTCAGAGGAAAAGCAAGTGCTTGAAGTTCTTTGAGCTTGACGTTGAGCTCAGTGAGTGTAGCCTTTACGCCGTAATTGGAAACAGTTGGTTGAACAGTGATAGCATCGATAGTAGATTTGGCTAGGTTGCTCTGCTGAAGAACCCGAGCTGCTGTTAGCTGTTGTGTGAGTCCCTTGCGAGTAGCAAGCATCTTACAATGGTTATCATGGTGTTCATCTTCCTCTTTCTCAATGTTTTCCTCCTTGATGTGGACAAGAAATGCATTCTGAAGAAGTTCAGCGATGGAAATGTTTTCC
>WLWD01001884.1_pt1 | contig 30227 bp, 25 predicted proteins | sample 6712731 | NCBI WGS metagenome assembly WLWD01 (sample SAMN12718690, study PRJNA576275) | sponge metagenome | isolation source: marine sponge | host: Mycale hentscheli | place: New Zealand: South Island, Marlborough, Capsize Point | collected 2014-11-01
ATGTAATAAAGTACCAAAAAGAAAATTAAGTACCTTCTTCAGCCATGACTAGAGATTATAGCTACTTAGCCTTAATCCTTTGGGATGTACCCAGCCCTTCACCTTTTTTTACATCCGAGCCGAAAACGGGCACCCACAGCGTTTACTATTGCTTTTTATTACCCACAGCGCCGTAGAATCAGGAAATACGACGGCCACGTAATCGTCCAAACCGTTGATATTGTTGCAAATTTTCGCGCGTACACTTCGTGGTGAGACCACTTCTGGTGAGACCACACCGTGGTGGTGCTGTAATGAGGAGTGCTGTAGCAGTGCATTTGTAATTTCCATAGCTTCCCTCTCCCACTCTGTTTCCTCCTGAGTCATCCCAGATTTTCTTATTCCTCTTTCAAATCATGGGTTTCCTTCTCCTCCTTTGTGTACCACTCCTGGTCAGGAATATTTTCATTCATTGAAGTAGTTATATCAGTCAGGTTTCTCACTTGCTTCTACTTCAGCACAACACACTTTAGGTGAAACTCTTTCTCAATTCAGTTCAGTGACCCAATATTTACTTTTTATAAAGCAGGGGATAGACAGGCCAAGACCTAGTGGGTAAAAAAGAAGAAAAAAAAAAAGAAGAGGGTAATACAATAGGTGAATAAGGATTCCCTTAGCCACTTGGTCCGGTTATGTTTTTCCCATTCAAATATTTAGCAATTCTGTTCATCTCATGAATTATTGTCATTGTGATTGGTCACCATCATTGTAGTCGTCATTACTGACACACAAGTTTATTATGCAAATTTCTCATTTTAACAGCCAATATTGTTAATTAAAACTTAACCCGACGTTTGGATGTTTGGACTTCTTGCCTAAGTCCTCTTCAGTGGTCAACTGAGGTTGAACTCTCCGTGGTGATTTAATAACACAATATAAACAGCAAGATTTTTGGAGGGTACACTTACAGTTTATTATATCCTGAAGGGTGATATGAACGCAGCATAAACAGCCAGCATCTTGGAATCTCTAAACCTACGTCTCTGTTAAACTTGTTGTTGTCATGTGTCATCTGTTTACATAAAGGTTCCTTGATCTTCAACTCATGATTCTTAGTAGCTCTGTCTACAACTCTTACCTCTTTCCATTTAGCTAATGGGATGATGTTGCTGCCAAGCATGTTCAGCAATGGCTGAAACCTTCTCATCACCTCTCTTGTAAGCATCCTGATGTTCTTTCACTCTCTGCTCATTAAGCCTTTTGTTTTACATATATACATACTATGCCACAGCTGCAGGGTATACAGTACACTATGGATGATTCGGTGGTAATGAGTATACTATCTTTGACCTTATTAAGATGTGATATTTGTCTTACCCTACTTAAATGCTGCTTTGATGTGGGGAATTGGGAGGAGGAAGGAGAAAGTGGGATGGGGAAGGAAAAGGGTAGTTCCAAATCTTTTTTTTTTTATAGACCCTAAGGTTGTTTTTTTTGTATAGTGTGGTTTTTTTTAAAACACTAACTTAAGTTTAAAATAATTGTGACTATAGTTCAATCCTATCTTGATTATTCTTGTTTTATAATATATTTTTTGTACAATGAACTTCTTCATTCATAGTTTAAAATTTTGGCTAATGTAATTTTTAGTTTAAATTTTGTTTACTACAGCTACACCCTCCCTCTCTATGTTCTGTGCCACTGTTGTATGCTGGGGTGTTTGAATCTTCCTTTTCACGACTGGCTCACCAATTAAGCTTACATAAATTTAATTCATAATTAATCTAATGTTAAATATAATTCAAATTTTAGTAACAGAAATAATACAAGAATAGCCAAAACTATGGGAGCGTTCTTTCCGTTAACAAACAACTGTCAGAATATTCACATATGGTGCCACACCCCCAAACCTGGCTTATGTGGCCTTGATCCCTCCCTTTTAATATGCTATCTCTGCTTCACATCTCCCTAACAAAATTTTATCTAACACACACACACACCACACCACACATACCATGTAATGCAAATTATCTTACTGCCGCTAGGCACACCTGGCAGAGCCAGGATGCCTGTGCACTAAGCAGGCACTGTGAGCCGTGCAAGCAAAGCTCCTGGAACTGGGCTAGGAACTCGCAGGAGAACAGGCTTTCCTCACAGCAAGTGGTGTGGGCAACCATTGCTGTTTCATGAGAAAAGGCCTTGAATTTGCACCCCAGCAAATGCCAGGTACCCAATCACAGCTGGGTGGACTGGTGGGGCTGGTAGGAGGCAGATGGAAAATCAGATGGAAAAAATGCCAGAGTTGGGCTTGAACTCAGGGACCTGAGGCCCTGAGCCCAGGACACAACCACTACACCACACAGCCACACACTGGAACACACACACACACACACACACACACACACACACACACACACACACACACACACACACACACACACACACACACACACACACACATGCATCTAGTCAGACTACTTTCCCCCTAACAAGTGCTTGCACTGAGACCTATATACGAGGTAGTGAGAATGGGAGAATTGTGGGTGGGATTTTATCATGTTATGTTGGCAACAAGTTGTTTTTTATATAATTGGCATACCATGATTATAGTTAAATAGTTGGAGCATCCGTTATTTATGATTAGGTGTAGACAAAGCTACGAGATTATCATCACTTTATTTTTCCCTTTGGGCTTTTGTAGCCTCCTTCCCCTCACTGGTCATGCATTGACACACACACAAACACATACACACACACAACACATACACACACACAAACACACACACTGACTCCCAAGATTGTCAGGTGAAATAGTCACATCTAGATATTCAACCTCATACTCTTCTATAACTATCAGTGGCCTGCACGCAGAATTTGTTTGCAAGCATAAGATTTTCACTCTCATACACAAAATACACGTAGGTTTATTATTAAGAACACGTGCAGAAATCTATTTTAGTTAGGATTACAAAAACCTACAGTAAGGAAGATAATCTACTAAATTCATGTTCATATTTTTGTGATGAACTGCTGTCATCCGAAATAATATTTGAAATATGTGGTAGAAAACTATTGGTTGTAAATAAAGTTTTACAAACTAATTATAAAAAAGTAGAACTAAAAGACAGGCAACCAATATTTTATGTAGTGATAGAGTGTAAATTTTATTTTGTAAACAATTGGTTCCTAAATTATATTAAAAGAGAATTCTACAGCAGGCAATTTGTGCTTGCTGAGCACTTAGTTTACAGCTTATAATGCTTGTATGTAATTAATTTCTCTACTAACCCCTTCCATATATCTCACAGACCACAGAAAGGTCTTTATGCTATCACAGAGATACAGCTTGATCTTATTTCTTTAAACAAAAAAACAACAGCGCCAAACACACAAAACAAAACTCACAATAGTACAATTCTATGAAACACACACGCAAACCCATGACCCATAAACACATTTACACACAATTTCAAACACACACTATTCAACACAAACACACACATGTAATACATTGCACCGTGTTCACTATATTTTTTGGATTTACTGTACAAATACAGCTTTTCTCATGCAACTACAACTACTAAGTGTAAAGCTTTAGAAAGTGGCCATCAGATCAGTCCGTGCTTGCTGCTGGCTATAGTAGTTGTGGTAAACCACACTGGCCTTACCTAGATTAGTTATCTCTTAAGTGGCATCTGCCTAAATGACCACTTTCATGCACTTAATTTAAATTGATGTATTTCTATTGATAACTTACTTTTTTTTTTTTTTTTTTTTTTTTTGGCTTTACCACTTGGTTTGTTTCAGCTACATTTCCAAAGTATTCAGCTGTATTTCCAGCTTTAAAATTGTTGAAGTTGGATCATGTGATTTGAATTATCAAGAATATATATAATGGAAAGTGATCTAAAGAAGTCTAAGGAGTACTGCAGAAGTAAAAAATGCAAGAATCCCAGTTTGGAGGCTTAAAACTTTACAAAGACCAGACTACCTTTGGCAGATGCAAAAATATATAATAAAATTGAAAGATATTCAAGTTAGTTAAACAAAACACTATCCTTTGATTTAATAGAAAACATATAGAGAGAATTAAGTCACCAATGCAAATTTTTTTTAGAAAAGATAAAGGTGATTTTTCCACAGCCTACAAGCAAGAAAATAGAATACTGTCGAGATCCTTCAGTAACAACTCGTCAAACCATCTGGTGAGATGCATATAACTGTGGGGACCACTATACTTAATAATATATTGTTGAAAATTAGATGCAGAATGTGAACAATTGTATATCAAAAGAATAAAACTCATAAGGAAAAACGACAATAACAGTTGTAGCGATAAATACAAACTGATGATGTGATGACAATGGTGGTTGCATTGATAGTGCTAGCAGTGGACGTAGTAGTGATGATGAGAGTAATGGTAGTTATGATAGATTTAGGGATGGTAGTGATGATGACCTTGATGATGGTAATAATAATCAATAAGTTGACTGATCGCTGCATCAGTTAAACGATTAAGAATAGTATACTGAGATAGGCTTCTATGCTTAATGGTGCTTGATTCCGTTCCTAAAAGTATAGAATGAATCATTGGCGTAATTAAGAAAAATTCAATATTATTGATGAATATTGATTACCCTGTTCTCTGGTATCATCTTGATTCATGTATATCAGGAGCATAAACAATGATGATGCATAGCAAATATAGGCTGAGGAATGCCGCACGAGACTGCCACACAACTGTCAAACTGATGGATTGCTAAAGTGTGCACTGTAGACCAATAAAAGAAAAGAATCGAATATACAAACATATAGTGTGGACCTTTAATCATAGGTCAATATGTTTAGGTGACTCCAGTGGATGTATAATGATGACATTGTCATTTTAGTTGTGATAATAATTTAAAAATAAAACTGCAGGAAGAAACTAAACATTGCAACAGTTACTTTATTATTTTTATTTAATTTTGTTAATTCATCATATTCCATATAATCCAAATAATATACAATAAGAATTTAGTAAAATTTTAGCATATCTTATGAGATCTACATGCTGACATTCCTATGAAAAATTTCTTGCCAATTTGCATCATAACTTTATAATGTCTTACTTTGGTCTTACAAGATCTTACAGGGACTTATAAGATATTTTATGTGATTTATTTCTTAGCAAAGCTTATACATCTAATCAGTTCTTGTAAGATCTTGTTAGTACAAATGATCCTATCCATTCTTATAGGATACTACTGATCCTGTAGAATCAGACAAGATCATAGGATTTTTTATTTTTTATTTTATTTTGCTGGGGTGTTGTTAATAGTTCTGGTAGACACCTATACTCTTATTTTAATGGTTGTTGCATGATTGAAGCCCAATTATTTAGAATTCAGCTTTGCACAATTGGCTGCAGTTATGGCTTTTAGCTTTTCTCTAGCTGAAAGCTGAATGATCATATTCTTACAGACATACATCTGATTTTAGGTTACAATAAAATTAGAATTTCAAATCTAAACTCAAATATCAGGATCTGGAAAACCTGATTGCACAATCAGCTGAAATTTCAAGGAAAATCAAGTTTTCACTTTCTGAAAGCTGGTGGTTGGTGGATATAACACACACCATGAAATTTCATTCTTAAGTGAAGAGGTCCTCTCTGTGAATTATACAGAGCCTGTTGGCACAGATTCTGCAGTGCTTTTGGAGTTAGTCAATAAAAAGAAAGACTGTGAAGTGGAAAGGGGTGGGGGCGAATGTTTACTGTCAGTTGTGTACAGCACAGGCAAACTTTTATAAATGTGGGGGTGTTTATGTGAGCTCTGCTTGCTTTCACTTTCCCCTTTTTATGCTACCTTTCCTGCCTGTCATCCTCTGCTATGCTGGTCAATGTGATAATCCATTGAAACTTGTGTATTTTGTAGGTGTCATACTTCAGGGAGAAGTTTTAGTGTAGCATTTTTTTTTGTAATTGATAAGTAGTCTCATTTATTCATCAACTCTTAATGAAAGCTCATACTTCCACTCAGCAACAAACTACCAGTATAGTAACCTCATTAACCTGACTATTCAGAGAAGCCCCATAAGGTCACTGCTAGATATCAGTGTGTGCTAAATTGGGTGGTCTGTAGGGGATTTTTTTGTGTGTGCAATGGAATGAACTAGACTGGAAAGGTCACTCTAGCAGCTCAATATGATTAAAATTGGAATTGGAAATGAAGTGTACAAGAAGTGATGTCTAAAAGTTATCTTTACAGCAACGGTATGAATATAATCATGACCAAATGCCTAGAATCTGGTAGTTGGTATAAGCACTAAGTGCCAAGGCTGAAACACCTGTGGAAAGCTGACCCCTAGAATAATAATAATAATAATATTAATAATAATAATAATAATAATAATAATAATAACACTGCTGCTATACCCCCAACCTATCAAGGTAGTCAAGCATTATCTTTGCTATCTTTAATACCATTGAGTTCAATTACACACATTTAAAAAAACAATAGTAGAAATACGTGTTCACTTATACACACACAAAAGTCAATAACCACAGAAGTACACATATATAACTTCCACAGGTGTACTTGTATTTATGCATTTAATTAACCAATGTGCAATCTCTCAGCTGTAAATACAACCCTCAGAATACTACTTTTTGCTAATTAAAATAATATTCCATGTACCACTAATATTGTGGTTACATTATTAAACTGCTGAAATTTGGCAATTAGGAAGGTGACCCCAAACTAAATGGCAAGATGACCTTTGAGCAGAGTGACCTCTCTATATAAGAGGCTGGCCTTACTATCAGTGGCTGAACAAATTATCACACAAGAACACACAGAATTCTAATCAAAACAAAAAAATATAATAATAATACAAGTGAAAAAAAAATTTGGCATGATTTATGGCTTCAAATAATAAGATTTATAGGTTACAGTGGTTATGGCTGACCCACAGATACTTATACGCTGACCACAAATGCAAAACTTTAAACATCTTCTAGATAAGCCCAGGAAAAGAAAAAGAAAAAAGAAAGAATGGAAGAAAGAAAGAAGAGGATACAATATATACAATAGGTGAATAAGGCATTCCAAGATTCCCTTAGCTGATTGGTCCCATTTTACCCATTCAGGTAGTAACTTACCAACTCTGCTCAGTTCATGAATTATTCATACACACATTGTTGTTGTCATCGGTCACTATGGTTACTGTCGTCATTACTGACACACAAAGTGTATATTATATGATGAGTGAAAGATCAAACTACAGTGTGGTACTCTGTAATTCGCTATAAGGACAGATATACTGAGTGGGTATGGGGAGGAAGGAAGCAACCATCTGGGAGGTGGGGGAAGGGGGGATTGGGGGGAGGGAGGAGGAAGGGTGGGGAGTGGAAGAAAGGGTAGTTCCATATCTTTCTTTTTAGTAGATTTCATGTATTGTTTTGTATAGTGCCCACAAATTGTATTAATCAGATTAGCTTTTTGTTTAGTTTATGCTAAGGTTAGATCTTTTAAAATAGCCACATTCAGAGTAATGATGAGATTATTAACACTGTTTTGTTGACTTGCAACTAACTTATGTGAAAGACTTAAAAAAAATCATAATTTATTGGTTAGTAAAATTAATTGGTGAGCCAGTCATCATAGAGAGGGAGGAGGGTAGGAGGGTTCTTTCTTTTAATAATAAAAAACTGTCAGAATATTCATGATGAGTTATGCCCTACCAGTGCCACACCCCAAACCTGCAGGCTTGTGTGGCCTTGATCCCTCTCTTATGTCTCTGCCTCATAGCTCCCTAACAAAAGTTTAATCTTAACAAACTCACACCCACACCACACACACACACACACACATACATACTCATAAATCATGTACATCCATCTCCCTAACATATGAACTGAGACCTATATACGAGGTAGTGAGAATGGGAGAATTGTGGGTGGGATTTTATCATGTTATGTTGGCAACAAGTTGTTTTTTATATAATTGGCATACCATGATTATAGTTAAATAGTTGGAGCATCCGCTATTTATCATTAGGTGTAGACAAAGCTACGAGATTATCATCACTTTATTATTCCCTTTGGGCTTTTGTAGCCTCCTTCCCCTCACTGGTCATGCATTGACACACGCACAAACACATACACACACACACACACAAACACATACACACACACACACGAACACACACACTGATTGTCAGGTGAAATATTCACATCTAGAGATTCAACCTCCTACTGTTCTATAACTATCAGTGGCCTGCATGCAGTATTTGTATGTTTATTAAGAGCATGTGCAGAAATCTATTTTAGTTAGGATTACAAAAACCTCCAGTAAGGAAGATAATCTACTAAATTCATGTTCAAATTCTTGTTATAAACTGTCATCTAAAATAATCTGATATTATGTGGTAGAAAAATATTGGCTATAAATAAAGTCACACAAAGTAATTATAAAAATTAGAACTAAAAGACAGGTAACCAATAATTATGTAGTGATAGAGCATAAATTTATTTTTTGTAAACCATTGCTTCCAAAATTATATTAAAACAGAATTCTACTGCAGGGAATCTATGCTTGCTGAGCACTTAGTTTACAGCTTATAATGCTTGTATGTAATTAATTTCTCTACTAACTCCTTCCATATATCTCACAGACCACAGAAAGGTCTTTATGATATCACAGAGATACAGCTTGATCTTATTTGTGAAAACCACTTTAGACAAAAAACGACAAACAACAGCCAAACACACAAACAAAACAACTCGTAACCGTAAAATTTCTATTAAACACACATACACAAACACATGACCCATAAACACATTCACACGCAATTTCAAACTCACACTATTCAACATACACACACTCACACGCTCACATATACATTGCACCTTGTTCACTATATAATATGTTTTGCATTTACTGTACAAATACAGCTTTTTTCATGTAACTATAACTACTAAGTGTAAAGCTTTAGAAAGTGACCATCAGATCAGTCCATGCTTGCTGCTGGCCCTAGTAGTTGTGCACTGTAAAAAGTGTAGTGTGCAGTGCACACTTTTTAGCCTTATCAAGCATGGTGTGCTATCACACTAATTGTAAGAAGTGTGTTGAGCACACTAAAATACAAGTGTGCTCACAAAGTAGTGTGTAGGACACACTTTGTTATGAATCTAAAGGTGGCAGAGTGTGTTAGAGTGAGAAAATTAAAGGTATAAGATTTTACTTTTATCAGCTCAACGGTGCCTAGCACTTAGATAAGGAACACCTGTTTGAACTACACACAAAAAATTTGCCTAATTAAAAAAAAAAGTCAGAGAATGCAGTATATTTATTGTGAATATATAATATTGATTGCAGGTTTTGATTTGGCATCTTCACCTGATCATATCGAAGGAGGGAAGAATCATTTAATTAGCATAAATCATTTAATTAGCATATATTTTATAGTTTGACTTGTTTATCTGATCATGGCAAAGGAGAGAAAATGTCCATAAAAATTTATTTAACTTTTTTTTATAGTCTGACATTCCACTTGATCATTACAAAGAAATTCAATTTTTATTTTTAATCGGCAATTTTACGATAAAGTATAACTTTAGAATAATTCGAAATAAAGAAAATGCAAAGAATTACTCATTACAGTATTTATTATCATCATTATAAGTTTAATTATTAAAATAATAATGTATAATAGATTAAATTATGAATATACAAATGGTAATGTTATTTTTCTATCATACTGTGGTAATCTTCCTCCAGAATCACTTAATTAGCATATTTTATGGTTTGACATCTTCACCTGATCATATCAAAAGAGGGTAACTTGTCCAGAATCACTTAATTAGCATATTTTATTGTTTGACATCTTCGTCTGATCTTATTTAATGGTATGGCATCTTCACCTGATCATATCGAAAGAGGGGAACCTGTCCAGAATTGGTTAATTAGCAGATTTTATTGTTTGACATTCCTTTTAAATATCTTTTAGTTCTGATTAACAATGGAGACAATATTAGGCTTTAAAATGGGGTGTCCAGGCAGTGCCTCCTATTTAACACCAAAACTAAGTTATCCAAACACCCCATTTTTAACAGCACATATAATGAGTAAATTACCTCTATTTGGGCTTTTTTTTCCTTCCCCTATGTCAACAGAAAAAGTTTTATTTATCACATTTTTAAGCAAAAAAACCCTCTGATCTGTGAACTGAAAACCCCTAAGACCCAATTTTTTTTTAGTTCGGAGATAAGTCCCCTCTTTCACAACATGTTGGGTCTGAAGTTAAAGGACTTACTGCTGAGGCTGTGTCTGGATATTTGCTTGCCAACCTCCACCACAACTACAGCAGGTAAGAGATGCAGGTGGAGCAGGGGAGGATGATAAGGGAGAGTGATGAGAATTAGTTTGTACACTTAATCTGGTGTTAGTAAGCATGTATGTTATAGATGAAGTGGTTTGTATGTGTGTTGTGTGCTAAAGGAATTTATAAAAAGAATCCCTATCTAAACAAAGATGGAGACCACAGATGAATTACTAAACATTCACACAACATCTGTTACATTATACCACTGAAGGACATTGGTATTTTGGGTTAATGGATTCATAGTGCTTATTACCACATAGGAATTTTGTAGTAAGTCATGATTAATGCACACTTGAACTTGAATGACCTTCATATAAAATAGACAAACTGTAGTCAAGTAAAAATATTAGCCTACAAGTGAAAGAAATATCTCACCTTATCATACTACTATGACTCATGTAATAATGTATGTATGTGTATGTGTGTATATGTATGTATGTATGTATGTATGTATGTATGCATGTATGTGTGTATGTATGTAGCCCAACTCAGGCAAATTTTCCTCTCATATTCCATGTGCCTCCTAGCAGCCACACCAGTCAGCTGTGATTGGGTGCCTGGCATTTGCTGAGGTGCAAATTCAAGGCCTTTTCTCATGAAACAGCAATAATCCAGGTGGGAGTTCGAGTGCCCATACCACTTGCTGTGCATACTCTGACTCAAGTAATTGGCGAGCGAGCGTAGCGAGCGAGACACTTACAGGGGTAAAAATGAAAAAATCGGGGATGTTTTTGGCGAGCGAGCGTAGCGAGCGAGACAGTATTAGGGGTGGATAATGCAAAATCGGGTATATGTTATATGTATTTATACCATGGTTGCTGCGGTAACACCCATGGATTAAAAGTGATATTTTCCTGGTGATTTTTCCTGGGGCTATGATATTTTCCCGGTGTCAAGCGAATTCTTCCTGGGGCTACGATATTTTCCCCTGTGTCAAGCGAATTCTTCCGTGTTTCCGGCCCAAAATTAAAATTCAATTAAAATTCAATTGAAGCACGCCAGAAAGTTTACTTTAGCAAGTTTACTTTAGCAAGTTTGCTTTAGCATTGTAGCTGCCAGCTGTTATCTCCAGATCTAACTCTACCTGGGCTGCTCAGCAGTAAGCAGTAAAGCAGCTAGCTGTGGTAAATTCCTGTGGTATGAGAGCGGCAGGAGAGTTATATGTGGTAGGGCTGGTCCCATATAGGTGGATATGAGAGAGTAGTAGTAGCAGCAACTATGGTATAAAACAGTTGTGCCATGGCAACATCGGGGTTATGGAATATCACCGCCCTTATCCCTCGGGCTTCGCCCTCAGGATCTGGACGGTTATATTCCATAACCCCTCGTTGGCCATGGCATAACTACTAGTGATGTGCTTGAGCACAAATGGCGAGCGAGCCTAAAGACTATACTATTTTATATGAATGATTTTGACTTCTAACACTGAAGCTACTGAAAATAAGGTCCAGTTTTTTTAATTTCGCATACACGGTAAAGGGATTTCAGTGCCATAGTAACAACTCTCTGCAACTGCTTGAATTGAAGGAAAAACAACAACAACAAAACAATACACATTATTTAAAAGTTTTCTTTGTGATATTCTTTAGCTAAGTAGTGGTTGTAACACACAATGCTTTGACACAACTAGACATGCACCTACACAGACTTACCTTCGCAGTAGTCTAGTGGACAATGTATTTTCAAGTAAATACTGTTGCGCACGGCTTATAACCATGACAAAGAGCGCATTGACTTACCACCGCCACTAACTCGAATAGAAATAGAAAGAAGATCCCTTAAGTTTTCAAGTTTGAACTGCACCCGCAAAATAATTCAAAACGGTAAACAATTCAATTTCTAGGGTGATACGGGTACTGATCGATAAACCAGAGGATTCTGTTTAGTGCAATTTGGGACGGGGTTGACCACATAACTAACACAAAAACGCGAGGGTCAAAGTACAAAATGACATACATACGTCCATACATTATACAAATAAACTAGTGGTGCGCTCGAATAGCGCAAATGCATGGCGAGCGAGCAGACTCTTTTTACAGAAAAATAGGACAGAAATTACATCTAACTGTAGTGCACAGTGTAACCCTTTCCATTCTCAATTAGCATCAGAGAATCTAAAGTCTCTGATCCCAGACTAATCTAACAGAATTACCTGAATAAACTTCGAAAGCAGTGACAAAGAAGCGCAGCTTGACAAAGACTTCACAATTGTTTCAAGTAGCTGTAAACTTTTTGGTTGAAACAAAGTTGCGTTTGCAGCAGGATTCTCCGCGCTCGTTAATTGAAAAATACTGGAACTGTGAACGCTTTACCTAACTTACGTAATTAGAAGCGCGGGCGAAAACAGAGGTCTCACGTACCCCATAAACAGATAAATAAACTAGTGGTGTGCTTGAGCACAAATGGCGAGCGAACCTAAAGACTATACTATTTTTATTGACTTCTAACACTGAAGCTACTGAAAATAAGGTCAAGTTTTTAAATTTAGCATACAGGGTAAAGGGATTTCAGTGCCATAGTTGAATTGAAGGAAAAAACAACAACAACAAAACAATACACGTTATTTAAAAGTTTTCTTTGTGATATTCTTTAGCTAAGTAGTGGTTGTAACACACAATGCTTTGACACAGCTGGACATGCACCTACACAGACTGACCTTCGCAGTAGTCTAGTGGACAATGTATTTTCAGGTAAATACTGTGCGCACGGCTTATAACCATGACAAAGAGCGCATTGACTTACCACCGCCACTAACTCGAATAGAAATGGAAGTCCCTAAGTTGTCAAGATTTAACTGTACCGGCAAAAGAATTCAAAACGGTAAACAATTCAATTTCTAGGGTGATACGGGTACTGATCGATAAACCAGAGGATTCTGTTTAGTGCAATTTAGGACGGGGTCGACAACCGACCTAACACAAAAACGAGAGGGTCAAAGTACAAAAATGCCTTACGTACGTCCATACATATATACAAATAAACTAGTGGTGTGCTTGAGCACAAATGGCGAGCGAGCCTAAAGACTATACTATTTTTATTGACTTCTAACACTGAAGCTACTGAAAATAAGGTCCAGTTTTTTAATTTAGCATACAGGGTAAAGGGATTTCAGTGCCATAGTAACCACTCCCTGCAACTGCTTGAATTGAAGGAAAAAATAACAACAACAAAACAATACACGTTATTTAAAAGTTTTCTTTGTGATATTCTTTAGCTAATAGTGTTGTAACACACACAATGCTTTGACACAACTGGACATGCACCTACACAGACTTACCTTGGCAGTAGTCTAGTGGACAATGTATTTTCAGGCCTAAAGACTTATATGAATGATTTGACTTCTAACACTGAAGCTACTAAAAATAAGGTCCAGTTTTTTTTAACTGATTTAGCATACAGGGTAAAGTGATTTCAGCGCCATAGTAACAACTCTCTGCAACTGCTTGGAAGGAAAACAACTACAACAAAACAATACACGTTATTTAAAAGTTTTCTTTGTGTTATTCTTTGGCTAAGTAGTGGTTGTAAACACACAATGCTTTAACACAACTGAACATGCACCTACACAGACTTACCTTCGCAGTAGTCTAGTGGACAATGTATTTTCAAGTAAAATACTGTTGCGCAAGGCTAATAGCCATGACAAAGAGCGCATTGACTTACCACCGCCACTAAGGATTCTCAGAGCTTGTTAATTGAAAAATACTGGAGCTGTGAACGCTTTACCTAACTTACGTAATTAAAAGCGCGGGCGAAAACAGAGGTCTCACGTACCCCATAAACAGATAAATAAATAAATATATATAGCGAAATCTCGATTGAGTTACCCCTGATAGTGTCTCGCTCGCTTCGCTCGCTCGCCAATAAATAAACTGACATCCCCGATTTTCGATTGAGTTACCCCTGTAAGTGTCTCGCTGGCTACGCTCGCTCGCCAATAAATAAATATAGCGAAATCTCGATTGAGTTACCCCTGATAGTGTCTCGCTCGCTTCGCTCGCTCGCCAATAAATAAACATCCCCGATTTTCGATTGTGTTACCCCTGTAAGTGTCTCGCTCGCTACGCTCGCTCGTCAATTACATATGTATGTGGGATGGTACGTATGCCCTTTAAACGCGCGCGCGGGGAACTCTTTTCTCCAAAAAACACGGCTTTTAAGGCTTGACCCCAGTTTATTCTGAAACTACAGGATTAAGCAAGCCTTACTTTATACTTAAGCTCCAAATTGTGAGAAAATTCCTTCGAAAATGCTTGCTTTTCAAGAAACAAAAAGTTGATTCGACCGGTTACTATGGCATTGAAGACCCTTTTCCAGACTTAATTTCAAAACTTCGCCGTTTTATGGGGGGGATACGGAGTGCCGGTTGCTGGTTGTCAAGAGCTGTTGGTAGTCAGAATGCCGTAGTATTAATGCTAAGGAAGCTACTACTTCTCGAGGGAAGCTGAGGTTAGTACGTAATTCCATATTTGTTAGCTAAATATGCAAAATTAACTCTGGCCTTTCTTTTTTGTAGCTAAGAGCTTGTCAACAGTGACTGGTAAATTCAAATAGTCAGATTGGCTCAAATTTGGTACTATAAAAGTTACCACTGCTCAAGAAAATGAGGTAAGAAAATAATTTTGTATTTGTGTGCTAAAATTGATTGTTTTTGTTTTTGTAGGTGAGAGCTTGTCAAGAATTCAAGGTAATTCAGATGGTCAAAGTAACTTCAATCAGAAGTTATCAATACTCAAGAATGATGTAAGTAGTAATTCCATTTGTTGGCTAAAATTACAAATAATAACACCGGTTTATTTTTTAATCGTAGCTGAGAGCTTGTTCAAGAGTTACTGGTGATTGAGATTATCAGAATGGTTGATGTTTGATACTACAAAAGTTACCATTAATCAGGTAAGAGAGTGATTTTGTATTTGTTTGCTGAAATAAAAGGTCATAACTGCTATTATGGTGTTTGCATGAACTAAGCTAAAACATAGTAACAATACTTAGTTTTATGTTACCTAACATCAGGCTCGCTCGCCATTTGTGCTCAAGCACACCACTAGTTTATTTATATATATGGACGTATGTATGTCATTTTGTACTTTGACCCTCCGTATTTTTGTGTTCGCTCCGCGTTCGACCCCGTTCCAAACTTTACTAAACAGAATCCTCCGGTTTAGCGACCATTACCCGTATCACCTTAGAAATTGAATTGTTTACGGCTTTGAATTGTTTTGCGGGTTCAGTTAAAACTCAAAATCTTATGGGAGCTCCATTTCTATTCGAGTTAGTGGCGGTGGTAAGTTAATGCGCTATTTGTCACAGTTATAAGCCCTACTCAACAGTATTTACTTAAAAATGCATTGTCCACTAGACTTACCATGAAGGTAAGTCTTGCGTAGGTATGTTCAGTTGTGTGAAAACATTGTGCGTTACAACTACTATTAAGAATATCACAGAGAAAATTTTAAATAACGTGATTTGATTTTGTTGCTTCTTTTTCAATTCAAACTGTTGCGGGAGCGGTTACTATGACATTGAAACCCCTTTACCTCATACGTAATTTAAAACTCGACTTTATTTTAATAGCTTGAGTGTTAGTTGTTAAAATCAAATTTAATAACACGTAGTTTAAGGCTCGCTCGCCATTTGTGCTCAAGCACACCACTAGTAACGTACACACACATACACACATTCTATTTCAACTGCTAGTGGTTATGCTGGCAGAACCAGGATTCTTGTGCACTAAGCAGGTACTGTGAGCCATATACAAGCAAAGTTCCTGGACCCGGGATAGGAACTCACAGGAGAAGAGGTCTTTCCTGACAAGGTGAGATAATTCACTTGCAGGCTAATTTATATTAACTCACCTGTGGTTTGTGGTAACAAAACTTTAGAGAGTGAAATATTTCACCATATTGCACTCTGATAAGTGAAATAAATTCTTTCACTGCAACTTTGTACTAATTTGTCACATGTTTATCCTATTTACACAACAGAAGTTGTGTGAATGAATTTAGTAATTCATCTGTGGTCTCCATTCTTGTTTAGATAGGATTATTTTATGAATTCCCTTAGCAAAAGGGATATGTGTCACAACACACATATAACCACTTCATGAGGGATATATATAAAATACATGCTCACTAACACCAAACTAAAGGGTTAAAACTAATTCTTATCACATGGCTGTAGACAGTGGGGGGCTTTTAAGCCCCCCATTTCCAGAGTATTTGTCTACGCCCATGTATCATCTGCCACACTCCAACAGTTCTAATGCTTCACCCTTACCCCCCTCCCCCCTACTCCACCTGCTTCTCTAATCTGCTATAGCTGGTAGATTGGTGAGTATTCAGACACAGCCTCATGAGCAGTAAGTCCTTTAGCTTCAGACCTAACATTGTTGGGAAAAGGTACACCCTCTGAACTAAGAAAAATTTAGGACTAGGGTTTTCAGTTCACAAATCTGAGGTGGTTTGCTTTGTATGATGATAAATAATACTTTTTCTATTGGAGTGGGAATAAGAAATATTCCTAAATAGAGGTAATTTGCACATTAAAGAGTACAGTATCAGAGTTTCTACTGAATGTTTATATGTATAAATAAAAATACAAATAACATGATGAGACCTTCTCTGTTTTGTTACAATTTGTTAGCAATTACCTCATGTTTACTTTCATGTTTATATTCATAGTTCATAGCTCATAGCTAAACTAGAACTCTGTGAGTAGCAAGATTATAAAAACCATCCATGTGACAAAACACTCATCTGTGTGAAGTATAATCATAATAGTGTGGGTTTTAGTGTAGCTTATAGCAGTGTTTCCCACCCGCAGTGAAAAATATTCTGTATGACACCCGACTAAGGTCTTTAAAACGACAAGTGAAAATATGGCCATACCAAATTAATTTGTTGTTGCTCGGGCCCTACCTACCCTGTTTTTTCTGATTTCAAAAAAAAAAAAAAAAAATTCAAAATATTTCACTTAATTAGATAATATCTTTCTTTTTTTTTAATTTCAATTTTTTTTTTAATCTATGTTACATGGTCATAGACATGGCTACATCTGCCTTTGCTTGGCCAAGCATTTTGGTTGTTAAAGGCAGTAAGGTTGTATTAGATAGAAGTTTATACATGTGGTTCAACTCTTTTCTATCCAAACTCACCATTTCATGACACAATTGTGGTAAAAGAAAACATCTCTTGCGCGGACCCTATGGAAGTATCATATTATTATAGTGCTGCACTTGTCAAATTCCCTCCAGTGTGCTATTATTGTGGAAAGGATGAATGAGGGTTAGTAACAGAAGGAGTAGCAGATTGAAAAGAAGCTATGGGATATTCTGTCCACTCTGCTGCATATGCCAATCTAAAGGCAAGACTAATAAAGTTTCTCACCCAAACAATGTGAAAAGACGTCGAGTCGAATGAACAATAAAGTAATATTGACACGCTAATTAATGATATTCATGATTTTTTAAATGATATTCATGTTTTTTTTGGTTTTTTTACCCTACCTACCGACCCTACATCTCAGTCTAGTTCGCCCGAGCAACAACAAATTAATTTGGTGTGGCCTATATAAGTCTAATCAAATTCAAGGAGATCACATACACATGGTGACGGGATTTTAACTTGATTTTATATATCTTGCAGGGAAAGGCACCTAACCAGTTTGGGTTCACTCACCACGGCAAGGTCTGATAAGATGCCCACATTCTACCAACACTAAAGTAAATATTCCCATACATATAGACTTGATCGACAAACCAGACCTGGTGCCTTTACTACATTGCAGACTTTGACGGACTTCGGATACGGACCAAGTGAAAACTAGAATTCTTATGGCTTCTCTTTGCTACCAGTAGTCTAACCAGCAGTGGAGGAAGAAAAATATATTAATTGATACCAATGAATGGTGAATACAATGAAGAAATGCAATTACAGTTAGTTCTACTGATAGCTAAATCAGATAGTAGACAAATTGTGTGATAGATTTTATGATTCAACCAGCAGCAACCCCCCCCCCCCCAAAAAAAAAAAAATTATAACGTCCTTTGTCATGTTTATTAATTGTTTATTAAACCTTGCATTAGTATAATAGTAATTACTACTAATGCTTTCTATACTTGCCATTAGATTATTCTAGGACTACTGCAGTGGGTTGTGATCTTCAGAGATATGTACTAAACTTTTCCTGGATAATGGTAGAATTGTTTTAAGTATATTACTTGTATGCCAGCAAGGGAGGGGTTTCTGTGCTCCCCCTAATTTTAGTCATAATACAATGCCCCCCCTCCAATTTATTGGAAATGTTTTTCATGGTCACAATCCTCAAGCAGCAGATTCTGATTCAATGCTCTGAAAAAAGCATATAGCTGGTAACATTTTTTTTTTTGTATACCGTGTACCACTTTTGTTTCCTAGGCCACTGCTTGAGTTATGTATATGGACACTACAGTAATTCAGCAAGTAACGAATGTGCTCTAATAGCACAGCCAGATGTAAACAATCTAAAAATTTCATATAGTGGGTCCCCAGCATATGGATTTAATATAAGTTTGCTGTTCACACAAAAATATACTAAAAATATACTGGTGATTATAGTAGCTATGAACAAATAACGAATGAACAAATTGTAGATTTAATTACACTTTAATTTATTTTAAATAGCTACACCAAGAAGGTAACTAGAAGAGCTAGTAGCAACAGATTGGCTACAGCAAGAAGGAAATAGCAACAGATTTTAACTAACATCATGGTGTGCCACACTAATGCAGGAAAGTTTTTAGTGAGAAGAGATAAGAGATAATGAATGCTGGGAATTTAGCATCACAGTTATGTCAATTTGGAAGAATTTAATAAATAAAATTGGAAATTCAAGTCATTAAAACCTCTATTATGACTCTAGCTTGCTATTGTTTTATCTTATTTTGTTCGGAAGATGTTAGTCTTCCAAATTTTATTTTTTTAATCTATACCTTTGGTTTTTGACATAAGCAGTACATAATTAATAAATTTTCCCTGGAATCTCCTGTGGTTCATGTCTTTCGAATGGAGATTATATACATCGGAGAGTGCAACATTAGGTAAAGGGTTTAGTTAGTGTTATGTGCTTACACAAATTAAAGTTTATGGAGTACTGAAATATGGGAAAGCTAAATACCCTATGAACTTAATACAATTAAATAATAAAGTTGATAAAGTTGATGACTCACCACAAAGTACATTTCTAACTATCATAATTGTAACACAGAAATTGGTTATGTAAAGTATTGTGGATCTCTTAGGTGTTGTTTTTTTTGTTTAGTGATTTTTTTGTTTGGTAACTAAGTATTGTTTTTAGGTCAGGTAAAGTATATTTTTGTTTGTTTGATGAAGTATTTGGTTGGGATATGTATTCATAGTATCTTGTTAGTGAAGTATGTATAATCTATAGTTAGGTACAATATGTGTGATTTTTGAGGTATGAAAAATATCTGGGATGTGTTTTATTTGTGATCTCTTCATTATATGGAGGTTAGCCCCAAGTTAACCGGGGTTAACAGAGGCACCGGAGAACAAGTCAGGAAGGGAGGGATAGGGTAGGAAGTAGAGGGTCGTGGGTAAAGGGTAAACAGGATATTGAAAGAGGTGGGAGGAGACAGAGATTAAGGCGGGAAGTAAGACCTCGTGCTAATAACGACAGGCCAATAACACAGCTTGTACAACGACAGAGAGGAAAGCAGAGTTGCGCTGGTTAAGAGAGAAGTGGGAAAGCAGTTATCATGGCGAGTATGGGAGCATCTAGTTCGGGGGGTGCGTCTGGTTCCGGGGGAGCGCTAGGCTCGGGGGAACCATCACGGGTGACAGCGGTGCAGTTAGACGACAGGACGATGGCAACAATCATTCAAGGGGTGACCGCTAAAGTGCAAGAGGCGCTCAGAGAGAGCGGCGGCGGAGGTGAGGAATAGAGGGGGGTAGGTGGGCTCCCTCCAGCCAGCCCTCCTCCAGCTACAGCAGCTGTGAATCTATAGGGAGCAGGGAGGGGGCCCCATAAGGGGTTGGGTAGTATCAGGTTAGGGGAGGCATTGAGGCGGGTAGTAGGGGTCATCAATGAAGCAGGCTGGGCACTGCCTGTAAGAGAGGGGGTTAACAGAATGCAGTGCAGGGTCATGAGCATATCGGCATGGCGCAGTGAATGCAAGCTGTCGCATGGGGCAGTCATGGTGCGTGAGAGCAAGGCAGGAGCTGGGTTGGCGGGAGACAATGTGTTACCTGCAGTGTAAAGGCCGGGGCTGGGCTGTGCGAGATTGAGTTAAGGATGCTGAGGGAGGCGGTGGTGCAAATCAGCAGGGTGCAGTTATTGGAGCCCGAGAGCAAGGCATGAGCATGTGCAGGGTTCTTTTTTTTTTTGATTGTGGGTTGGTTGTTTTTGCTTTTGGTTTTTGTTTGTTGTTGTTTCTGTCTTGTTTTTTTTTTGTTTTGCTGCTGTTAGGTGACATGAGCTGATTTTGTGTGCTGAGCAGGTGGCATGGCAACTCTCCCAGGCAGCAGGGAGATGGCAAGTGGCGGAGTCAGGGTGCTTGGGGCAGAGGAAGAGACGGCTGGCGCGAGCGGCGTGGACCTGAGCAGTGGGGTCGGACACGGTGCAGGGCTGACAGGAGCAGGTGGCAGTGCCAAGGCCAAATGCCAGATGGTCTGCCTGGGAGCTGGGCTCCCGCCAATCCCCAAAAGGCTGGTGGACAAGATCCAAGCGTGTGAGTATATTGACTTTACGGAGCTTCCCCCGGCTAGGGGTAAGGGCAGGGTGTCGGCCCCACAGAACGACAGCCAGATTGTGGTAGTTCAGGCCGCAGATTTGCTACAAGCACGGAAAGTGATTCCAGACATGGCCACTTGGTCCCAATGTTTTGCGCTGTACGTGGCGGTACTGGGGGCCCATCAACCGAGCAGGCTGGCAGACTTAATGGGCTACCACTCACTCATTGCCAGGGCCAGCAAGAAGTTCAAATGGCCGTCGTGGGTGGTCTACGACCAAAACTTCTGCCAGGAGGCGGCGGGGAACGCTTGCGTGCAGTGGGCCAAAGCGGAGCCCAGCCTATACGCCCAATGCTTTACGGGCCAAGAGACGAGCAGAGAGAATTGGTGCGGGAGATGTCAAGGTCTTGATCACCAATCAGCTGACTGCCCGTACCCTGCAAGGAAACGCCCATGGAATGCGGGCCCAGGAGCAGGAAGCCACCTCCAGTTGAAAGCAGGTACGGGAAGCGGGCAAGACCAGCAGGCCTGCATCAAGTACAATCGGTACCAGGGTGATTGCCGCTTCGGGAAGGAGTGCAAGTTCCTTCACGTTTGTAGCAATTGCAGAGGACCCCACCCAGTATCCAGGTGCAGGGCAGGAAACAGTCTCGTGCAGAAGCAGGAACATTGAGGCGGGGCTTGATGACAGGGAACGTTATGTCGGGACTCGGCTCAAAGGATGTTTACTTGTTCGTGTTGTTTAAGTCGTACATTCATGGTCCGGATATGTCATATATAGCAGGTGCAATTTATTAGTAAAAAAAAAAAAAATAAAAAAAAAAAAAAAAAAAAAAAAAAAAAAAAAAAAAAAGATGATAATAATAATAATGAACTGAAGATGGCAGGACAGGGGCGCCCTACAGGACGCGGGCCAGGTGGGGTTGGGTTGGGCGATAGCCCGGTAGGGTTGGATGGGTTAAGGGTGGAAGTTAGGCGGGGGTTGCAGTGGCCGGTCCGGCTGGTACGGCCATGGCCGGACCACTTTTTTCCAAAAGTGGGCGTGGTTCACAGTCCCTTTACCCAACCGGTATTATACGCATGCGCATTGTGGAGTTACTATAAGTGCTATTGCAGCTGGACTTTAGTATGGCTTCTTCGTCCGTAACTCCAGCACGCACTGTGTTGGGAGATAGTCCTCATCAACCAAAGGAGTTCAATTTTCCAAAGCGAAGTTTTGGCAAAAAGACCCTTGTTTACCGCAGCTTTCAATCTAGCTGGTTTACCAGTTGGAAATGGCTTCACTATCTTGAGGCTGAGGACATTACTCTTTGTTTTCTATGCTTAAAAGCAAAAGAGAAAGGGGTAATTGTTACATCAAACTTGGGGAGTTGTGACCAAGCATTTGTAAGTTTTGGTTTAGTTCCTATAATGTTAGCTAGTAACCGTGCATGAAACTTGTGTGTAGCTATCAAGAGGGTTTTCCAACTGGAAAGATGCCATTGTTGCCTTTAAAAAGCATGAGAAGAGTGCTTGCCATAAACTAGCCATTGATGTGCTTGTGACAGTGCCAGAAACTGTTGGTAATGTTGGAGAAATGCTGGTTAATTCTTTAGCACAAGAAAGAGCTTCCAATCGGCACTGTTTGCTTGTGATTATGGAGAGTTTGAAGTTTTTGGCCAGACAAGGTTGTGCTATTCAAGGACATACTGAGAAAGGTGATGGAAACCTTTACCAGCTTCTTACACTGAGAAGTTCATCTGATACTAAGGTATTTCAATAAGTGCTATTTAATTGTAATTTGAATTTTTAGAAATGAAGTTTTGATCATTTTTGTAGTTGCAACAATGGCTAAAACGCAAAAGTGAGGCTTATCTTAGTCATGAGGTACAGAATGAAATGCTGAAGTTAATGTCCTTGAATACATTAAGAAAGATAGCTTGTGATCTTCAAGCGACAGAATTTGTGACTATTATGTTGGATGAGTGTGCTGATATATCTAATAAAGAGCAAGTAAGTAGTTAAAGTTTATATAGTCCTACACTTGATGTAACTAATAACATCTTTTTTGTTGCTTGAATATCAATAGGTTGTGTTAGTGCTACGATGGGTTGATACGGAGCTGGAAGTTCATGAGGAGTTTATTGGCTTGTATTCAGTTTCCTCTATTGATTCTTCTGCATTATTTGCAGTGGTAAAGGATAGTTTTTTACGATTGAATATTTCACTTGCAAAGGTCAGGGGTCAGTGCTACAATGGAGCCAGTAACATGAGTGGAAGAAGAAGTGGCTTGGCAAAGAAAATCATGGATGAGCAGCCTCTGGCCTTCTACACACACTGCTATGGTCATTCATTAAACTTGGCTGTTTCTGACCTCATCAAGAATAGCAGTACTATGAAGCGAGTCCTAGATATTGCATATGAGATCACTAAACTGGTGAAGTATTCCCCTAGAAGAGAATCTTTTTTTCGTGATATTAAAGATGAATTATCACCTAGTTCACCCGGCATTCGTGTAATGTGTCCAACCAGGTGGACAGTGAAAGCAGATACATTGCAAAGTATTGTCAGCAATTATTCCACACTCCAAGAACTTTGGGATCAAGCTGTTGAAATTGTGCATGATAGTGACACAACAGCAAGAATTGGAGGAATTGCTGCTCAGATGAAGTTATTTGATTTTTTTTTTGGTCTGGTGATAGGAGAAAATCTATTGCGAATCACCGACAATTTGAGTCAGACCCTTCAGAAGAAAAACTATTCAGCTGTTGAAGGACAAGTTACTGCACTTCAAACAAAGAAAACACTTGTGCATATGCGGTCAGAGGAATCTTTTGATCTTTGATGGACAAAAGTGGATAAAATGCGTTCAGGCAAAGATGTTGATGGTCCTAAGCTACCTCGAAAAAGAAGATGTCCTGTGCGGTTAGAAGATGGTAATGCACCTCCTGAGTATGATTTCTGTCCAAAACTCTATTATAGACGCATCTATTATGAAGCAATTGATACATTAATTCAATCAATTGGAGACAGGTTTGATCAAGAAGGCTACAAAATTTATAGTGTGATGGAATCTTTGTTTTATAAATTAATGAAAAAAGAAAACTACCAAGAGGAGCTCAGAAAGATTGCTGAAGTGTATGGCAATGACCTCAACATTGCCAATTTGGAAACTCAGCTCCTAGTTCTTTCAAGTAATATACCGGAAGATGTACACGATATACACACTCTAAGAAAGTATTTTCAACATTTGTTATCAGCGGAAAGAGAACTTATGTGTGAAGTTGTCCGTCTTCTAAAAATTATTTTGGTGATGCCTGCAACTAATTGCACAAGTGAGAGGTCATTTAGTGCACTGAGGAGGCTGAAGACATTTCTGAGGTCAACTATGTCTCAGGAAAGACTCAACAGCCTGATGATTTTACACGTCCACAAAGATCACACGGACAACATGATTCTCTCTGATGTGGCCAATGACTTTATCAGTGGACGTGAAAGGCGGTCAAATGTTTTTGGAAAATTTTAATTCTTAACAACATATTATACTATTCAAACGACATTTGGTGTTATACCCATACTATACATGCGCATAAAAATGAATTTGTGAAAGTTTGATTGTAGTGAATCTACTGTGATTAATCTTGTACTGTTCAAATAATATTAAAATTTTATGATCTGATTGAAACAATGGTATAGTTAGCTATCTTTGAGGTTGATGCCTTTTATTCTTTTCTTTTCCTCTATCTTGATCATGATATGAGTGGCTGAGAGGTTATTTGGTAAGTCACACCTTTAGCCACACCTACTTCCTGGCCTGACCACTTTGAAAATGCCGGAGCAGCCCCTGGGTTATCTAGCAGAGGGGGTGAGGGATGTCTTGCAATAGGTAGGATAGGCAAGAGGGGGGGGGGGGGGGCGAGGAATGAAGGTGCTGAGTTTGCTGGGGCAAGTACAGCATGGTGCCAGCAGGAGGCAGTGCTTTTCACAATAGTGCTGTCGTGTGCATGTTGTTGCAGGAGAAAGTGATGGACCTCACACGGTTCAAGGCTACCAAGTGCAGGCATTGGCTGAGTGTGCAGGGCTGGAGGGTCCCTCACTCCCCCCTCACCTAGCAAAAATCGTCACTCCGATGGATGGGGCAGCGTGGGCGCAAGAGCTGGCCGGCCACCCGGATGCTAGATTAGTGGAGGAGATTCTTCAAGGCATTAGGGCAGGCTTCAAAGTCGGCTACGACCGTAGCAGAGCACCGCTGAGACATCAAGGCAAGAATATGCAGTCAGCAGCAGAGCACAGCAAGGTGGTGGCTGATTACTTGGCTGCCGAAATAGAAGCTGGAAGGGTGGTGCTAGCTGGCACAACCCAGCAGTCAGAGGCATTCGGAATCCACTGCAGCCCATTTGGGGTAATCCCGAAGAAAAACAAGCCGGGAAAGTTCAGGCTGATATTGAACTTGTCAGCACCGGATGGAGCCAGCATGAACGATGGCATTTGCAAGGAGCTGGCCACATTGTCATATGTATCATTGGATGAGGTGGCCGAAACAGCAGCAAAACTTGGACGAGGGACGTGGATGGCAAAGATGGATATTAAACAGGCCTACAGGCAAGTGCCGGTGCACCCACAGGACAGGCCGTTGCTGGGCATGTTATGGAACGACAAAGTTTATGTTGACACCACTCTCCCTTTTGGCCTTAGATCCGCCCCATTGCTCTTCACGGCTATAGCCGACGCAGCTCAGTGGGTGATGAGAAAGCATGGCACATCACATGTCTTCCATTATGTGGACGATTTCATTACTCTGGGGGCAGTAAGTGCAGAGTGTGCTCACAACAGCGCGGTCATGCATGATGTCTGTGCAAAGTTGGGCCTACCTCCTGAACCAGACAAAGACGAGGGCCCAGCTACCTGCCTCACGTTTCTGGGCATAGAGATCGATACTGTGGCCATGGAGCTACGTCTGCCGAAGGACAAGCTGGCGCGGCTGTGGTCGGAGCTGGCAGGCTGGAGGGGTCGAAAGGCCTGCAAGAAACGAGACTTGCTCTCTCTTATCGGGATCCTATCGCACGCATGCAAAGTCGTGAAAGCTGGCAGGACCTTCACGAGGAGGTTGATAGAGCTCGCATCGTCAGCTAAGAAGCTGGAGCATTTTGTGAGGCTCAGCAGAGAGGCAAGATCGGATATCGAGTGGTGGTGGCAATTCAGTGCTGATTGGAATGGGGTCGGCCTACTGAGGAGCATAACAGAGGCTCGTCCCTCCATGACGCTGGTGTCAGATGCCTCGGGCTCGTGGGGCTGCGGAGCATACTGGGGCTCCCACTGGTTTCAATTGCCATGGGCAGGGCAAGTCCACCAGTGGCATATTACGGCGAAAGAGCTGGTTCTGATCGTTGTGGCAGCAGCACTGTGGGGGTCTGAATGGTGAGGGCAGACGGTGCTGGCACGTTGTGACAATGCTGCCGTGGTGGCCATCATTAACAAGGGGCAGTCAAAAGACAAGGAGGCAATGCACTTAGCTCGGTGTCTGGCATTCATCCAGGCCGAGCACTGATCTAATATTGTCAGCATCACACATTAGGGGGGTGGAGAATACCAGGGCTGACGCTTTGTCGAGAAATGACTTAACCAAATTTCGTGCTCAGTGTCCTCAGGCGGCAACAGATCCAACCCTCATCCCAGAGGCCTTGCTGGACTTGCTGCTGATCAAAAGACCAGACTGGACCTGTCCCAGCTGGACAGAGCTGTGGACAGCTAATGTCAGAGAAGCGTAGCAGACTCCACGGGGAGGGTATACAACTCGGCACAGGAGCGGTTCAAACGGTTTTGCAGAGCGGCCAACTGCCGGCCAATACCTACTTCTGAACAGCTGTTGTGTCGCTTCGTTACGTACTTGGCGAAGGACGGGGTGAGCTTCTCCACAATAAAGTGCTACCTAGCAGCTGTCTGGCACTGGCACATTGCTGAAGGTTTGGGGGACCCGGGCATCTGCCAGATGCCTTTGCTGGAGCAGGTAACAAAGGGTATCAAGCTGGTACAGGCCAGAGCGATACCTGCAGCCAGGACGCCAAGGTTACCCATTACGCCAGCATTGCTCCGAAAGATGAAGGTGGTGTGGCAAGCTGATAGCGATAGGGTCGACAAGGAGATGCTGTGGGCAGCATGCACACTATGTTTCTTCGGCTTCTTCAGGTCTGGGGAGATAGTGATCCCAACGGCTGGCTCATTTGACGCAGGGGCACATCTGACATTCAATGATGTAGCGGTTGACAGCCTATATGCTCCGCGACTACTGAGAGTGAGGCTGAAGGCATCTAAAACGGACCCATTCAGGGCGGGGGTCGACGTCTTCATTGGTAGGACTGACGACGATCTGTGCCCAGTGGCGGCCATGCTGGCATACATGGTGAAGAGGGGCAATGGCCCCGGGCCTTTCTTTGTGTTCCGGGACGGGAGCTCTCTGACGAGACCAAGACTGGTAACAGAGGTGAAGCAGGCCCTCACCAAAGCCGGAGTGGACAGCAGCCGCTACTCTGGGCACAGCTTCAGGAGTGGGGCAGCGACAACGGCGGCAGAGCGGGGAGTAGAAGACTCTGTTATCAAGATGCTGGGCAGGTGGAAGAGCTCGGCATACCAACGTTATGTCCGTACTCCGAGGGAGAAGCTAGCAGCCATCTCACAGGTGTTATCCAGAGGGGAAGCAAGGCAAGCAGGAGTGATAGCCTAAAAGCACAGGCGGCCAAGAGTGGGTAGAACTGGTCAGTACCTGTACTGGGACTGTTACTGGGTATGTGCCTATGTAGTCACGCATTATTTGATAAATTGTGGCATGCATTGCTATGGTGGAATGTGCAGGTGGGTAGATAGGGGGTGGGGTAAAGGGGGAGGAGAGGGCTAAGGTTTGGAGGGTGGAGGTTATTATTAGCGCCAGGAGCTGACGCAAATAAGAATTAATTGGCCAGGCAGGGGCCAGTGTAACTCCAAAACTTAACCTCTCAACGGCTTAGCAGCGAGCCAGACCTGGTACTTTCAGGCACAACCGCAAGCAGGCAGCCACACCTCCTAAAGGCTGGGGATACAGTGTAGATAGGCGCAGCAACCCACCAGTACACGATGTTAAATGGAGGTTAGCCCCAAGTTAACCGGGGTTAACAGAGGCACCGGAGAACAAGTCAGGAAGGGAGGGATAGGGTAGGAAGTAGAGGGTCGTGGGTAAATGGTAAACAGGATATTGAAAGAGGTGGGAGGAGACAGAGATTAAGGCGGGAAGTAAGACCTCGTGCTAATAACGACAGGCCAATAACACAGCTCGTACAACGACAGAGAGGAAAGCAGAGTTGCGCTGGTTAAAAGAGAAGTGGGAAAGCAGTTATCATGGCGAGTACGGGAGCATCTGGTTCTGGGGGTGCGTCTGGTTCTGGGGGAGCGCTAGGCTCGGGGGAACCATCACGGGTGACAGCGGTGCAGTTAGACGACAGGACGATGGCAACAATCATTCAAGGGGTGACCGCTAAAGTGCAAGAGGCGCTCAGAGAGAGCGGCGGCGTAGGTGAGAGGAATAGAGGGGGGTAGGTGGGCTCCCTCCAGCTAGCCCTCCTCCAGCTACAGCAGCTGTGAATCTATAGGGAGCAGGGAGGGGGCCCCATAAGGGGTTGGGTAGTATCAGGTTAGGGGAGGCATTGAGGCGGGTAGTAGGGGTCATCAATGAAGCAGGCTGGGCACTGCCTGTAAGAGAGGGGGTTAACAGAATGCAGTGCAGGGTCATGAGCATATCGGCATGGCGCAGTGAATGCAAGCTGTCGCATGGGGCAGTCATGGTGCGTGAGAGCAAGGCAGGAGCTGGGTTGGCGGGAGACAATGTGTTACCTGCAGTGTAAAGGCCGGGGCTGGGCTGTGCGAGATTGAGTTAAGGATGCTGAGGGAGGCGGTGGTGCAAATCAGCAGGGTGCAGTTATTGGAGCCCGAGAGCAAGGCATGAGCATGTGCAGGGTTCTTTTTTTTTTTGATTGTGGGTTGGTTGTTTTTGCTTTTGGTTTTTGTTTGTTGTTGTTTCTGTCTTGTTTTTTTTTTGTTTTGCTGCTGTTAGGTGACATGAGCTGATTTTGTGTGCTGAGCAGGTGGCATGGCAACTCTCCCAGGCAGCAGGGAGATGGCAAGTGGCGGAGTCAGGGTGCTTGGGGCAGAGGAAGAGACGGCTGGCGCGAGCGGCGTGGACCTGAGCAGTGGGGTCGGACACGGTGCAGGGCTGACAGGAGCAGGTGGCAGTGCCAAGGCCAAATGCCAGATGGTCTGCCTGGGAGCTGGGCTCCCGCCAATCCCCAAAAGGCTGGTGGACAAGATCCAAGCGTGTGAGTATATTGACTTTACGGAGCTTCCCCCAGCTAGGGGTAAGGGCAGGGTGTCGGCCCCACAGAACGACAGCCAGATTGTGGTAGTTCAGGCCGCAGATTTGCTACAAGCACGGAAAGTGATTCCAGACATGGCCACTTGGTCCCAATGTTTTGCGCTGTACGTGGCGGTACTGGGGGCCCATCAACCGAGCAGGCTGGCAGACTTAATGGGCTACCACTCACTCATTGCCAGGGCCAGCAAGAAGTTCAAATGGCCGTCGTGGGTGGTCTACGACCAAAACTTCCGCCAGGAGGCGGCGGGGAACGCTTGCGTGCAGTGGGCCAAAGCGGAGCCCAGCCTATACGCCCAATGCTTTACGGGCCAAGAGACGAGCAGAGAGAATTGGTGCGGGAGATGTCAAGGTCTGGATCACCAATCAGCTGACTGCCCGTACCCTGCAAGGAAACGCCCATGGAATGCGGGCCCAGGAGCAGGAAGCCACCTCCAGTTGAAAGCAGGTACGGGAAGCGGGCAAGACCAGCAGGCCTGCATCAAGTACAATCGGTACCAGGGTGATTGCCGCTTCGGGAAGGAGTGCAAGTTCCTTCACGTTTGTAGCAATTGCAGAGGACCCCACCCAGTATCCAGGTGCAGGGCAGGAAACAGTCTCGTGCAGAAGCAGGAACATTGAGGCGGGGCTTGATGACAGGGAACGTTATGTCGGGACTCGGCTCAAAGGATGTTTACTTGTTCGTGTTGTTTAAGTCGTACATTCATGGTCCGGATATGTCATATATAGCAGGTGCAATTTATTATTAAAAAAAAAAAAAAAAAAAAAAAAAAAAAAAA
>WLWD01004725.1_pt1 | contig 30209 bp, 14 predicted proteins | sample 6712731 | NCBI WGS metagenome assembly WLWD01 (sample SAMN12718690, study PRJNA576275) | sponge metagenome | isolation source: marine sponge | host: Mycale hentscheli | place: New Zealand: South Island, Marlborough, Capsize Point | collected 2014-11-01
AAAGATAATTAAAATGGAAATGAATAACTTTGCCAGTTAACGCACTAGAGACAGCTAACAATATTATTTACTTAATCTTATTTGAACACCAACATTATATTGTGCCCATGTTCATGTTTCAGAAACTTGCCCACGACAGCAGATCTAACCAGCACTGACATCACCAGCTCTAGCTCAGACCTTATATCTGTTACCAGCAGCAGCCTGAGCTTAATCACCACCATATCTACTCAACATCCTAAAAGCACCCAAGTGGAACAGGGCCCTTTCTCCAGAATCGCAGCAGAGGAGAGAGAAAGCATTGGCTCGCCTACAGGAATTGGGTGTCCAGCCACTTCAGGTCAGTTTACAAGTTATATAATAATAAATTATACACCTTGGACTAATAACAACGATAACAACAACAGTAATAATAATTGTATTAATAATAATAGTTAGCAGTAATATATACTAATAATTCAGCGAGCGAAGCTGACTCTCAGTTGTGTTCAATTGAGATTTCAGATATATATATATAGGTATGTATGCGTACGTCAACAATTTTCACCCGCGCTTCTAATTACGTAAGTTAGGTAAAGCGTTCACAGTTCCAGTATTTTTCAATTAACGAGCGCGGAGAATCCTGCTGCACTGCCTTACGCAACTTTGTTTCAACCAAAAAGTTTATAGCTACTCTCTTCTTGAAACAATTGTGAAGTCTTTGTCAAGCTGCGCATGAAGGTTGGTAGACTAGCTGCTAAACCAGAGAAGAGTGCTACAATGCATGAGTCCACTTCCATAGTCTGGGATCAGAGACTTTAGATTCTCTGATGCTAACTGAGAATGGAAAGGGTTACACTGTGCACTACAGTTAGATGTAATTTCTGTCCTATTTTTCTATAAAAGAGTCTGCTCGCTCGCCATGCATTTGCGCTATTCAAGCGCACCACTAGTATAAAGCCTAAGACTAGGCTTGTAGAATCACCAACCCTGAGGCTAGTCTGGCATAGCCAGACCCTTTACATACTACATCATGTGGAAAGGGTCTGGTCAACTGCAATAGGGTCACTTGTTCAGCTGACTCAGCGTATTCTCCACAACCACTATACAATTCTAGTGCGGTTTCCCCCACTTAACGTGGGGAACCTGAACAAGTCGTGTATTACATTTGACCAGACCCTTTCCTTGCGATGCGGTAGGTAAAGGGTCTGGCTATGCCAGACTACCCTGAGGCTTCAAGTGGAATCTTTACATCAAGAACTTCTGAGCCATGAAAGGAATCTGTATGAACTGAGTGTGGCATGCTAGCATAAGTGATTCGCGAGTGAATCTTGTCTGATACAAACACTACATATATAATGTATTGGATGTCTCCTGTTACCTGACATACTGAGGCAACTGACTCATGTATAATATCAAATGAATAACTTAACTTTAAAAATTAAGCAGACCATATTTTTAAGGTAATTTAATTCATCTTCATCTAATATTCATTTCATAGAAGACAGCCATTGCTGAGAGTGGTTGTGTCATGATGTCACAGCTAGTAGTATCTGTAATATTTTATTGTTTAACATCACGTCTTCTCAGTGCAGTAGGACTGAAGGCACTGAAGTTGGTAGTGAACCGATTGTGGCCATATTTCAGTCACTCCTAATTTTTATGCATAATCAACACTCTGTGCTAATATAATACAGTAGTCATAAACCACTATGTGCACACACCAGCACACTGTTAACATTATATTACACCCAACAGTGTGTTTCTTGATACACTGGAGCGCTTGGTGTAGTACATGCCTGAGAATAGACCTTCCAGGCTTAGCATTATCATTAAAGAGGTTTCACTTGATTCATAGTACCGAGTGATCCTGTAACTATCAACAACTTGCCCTAGCCACATCCAAGCCAGTGTCACCATCTGCTGGTAGGTTTCTGTTTTTCTTTGAAATTTGCAAGTTACAAGAATTGATAGTGGCAAAGCTATCTTTGCGACATGCCTAACTGAAGTTCTCTGCAACAATCATCGGGATGTTGTTTCAGGTTTGACACCATGTACACACGAAGAAGCCGACACACGTATACTACTCCATCTGGAAGATGCTGTGCAGCAATACAATAAAGCGTTGATCCGAACTGTGGACACAGATGTTGTTGTACTAGCCATTTCATCAGCTCAGCGGTTGGGAATATCTGAACTCTGGATTGCATTCGGAACAGGGAAACACTTCAGGTTCCTTCCAATACATGAGCTAGCTGATACTCTTGGTCCTCAAAAGTGTATTGCCTTGCCCTTCTTTCATTCACTGACAGGATGTGACACAGTGTCTTTCTTTGGAGGAAAAAGCAAAAAGACTGCATGGAATACTTGGAAGTCATATGATTCAGTCACTCCTGCATTTTGTGCATTAGCTAATACTCCAAGTGTACAGTGCATAGAGCAATGGCTACCTCTTCTGGAGCGATTTGCAGTCTTACTCTACGACTGCACGAACAGTCTTGAGCATGTGAATGATTCCAGAAAAGAACTACTTCACTGGTTTAAGCATATTAACGATAGCAGCACCATCAAGAATAAGAACTTCCACTGAAGGATTAGGTATGGATTTTTCTAATGAAACAAGCTCTTCTAGGCAGTGCAGCAACTCTTCTCGTATGCTACCATTCTTTGCCAATACCGGTGGACATGCCTGATTTTCGTGACTGAAGAAGTCGTCCAAATCTCCATTCCGTGTTTGAGAGGCTATATATAGCCTAGAAAAAAGAGAACAATTATTCTTCAGGGATAAAAGTTGCAGTTGCTTGCTGGACTTCTTATGAACTGGAGGTCGGCTAAAGAGGTGAAGATTGTTTCGTTTAATAAGGTCAGCAATTGCCTTCGTCTGCTTCAACAATCTTTCTTCCACATAGGTTTCATACTGGTCTAGGCCAAGTTGTTCAATGTCTTTAAAATGACAGACTGGGCAGTAGTATTATACAGGTGTTAATTGCAGCTGCTATCCAAGTGTTTAGTTACTGTTGCTCCATTTCCCGTAATGTGTTTGCCTCTCTGCTACATGAAGATCATTACTGTCCTCAGTGAAAGGATTGCCCATATCTTCTATAACTCTGGTCAGTGATGTCACATTTTGCGTAAAGCAAGTTGGCTATGACAAGTTTTACTGTGCAGAATACTATGTATGTGTATAGCAGTTGCTTAAACGACCATAAGTTTTGATTGAAAATAGATATAACTTTGATTCAAATTTTATATTATTCCTCTTAATATGAGCTTTCATATGATACCTAACATGGCACTATTTAATTTAATAATTAAAAAAATTATTACAATCGTAGTAATTACGGCATACTAATTAGCACCTAAAGGTCAAAAATGTCAAATCAGAGATGTCCCTATAGCCTAAAATCATCTTCAGGTTGTTGGCTATCAGCATGCAAAATTTCATGCTTCTATCACAAAAGTCACAATACCCCTAAAAACATGCACATATCTGCTGTACTATTTTACAGTTGTAGTCTAAATTAACATCTATGAATATCATTACATGAATGCAGTCAAATAAATTCCTGCGGTGTGGTAAGTTGTGTATGATTGTCTACCCTATAGATGAGAGCTAATGTGCTATCTCAAGGGGAGGAAGCAATTCCTCAAAGTGTAACTGCAAACAGTGAATTTAAATTTACATGATCACTTCATAATAAAGCATAAATAATTAATAGCTGACAGACGGACCAGATTGACGATGAACATAGAACAGACAGACTACAAAACAACTAGTTACTGGATTGAACACGCCTTTTTCTTCTGGCGCTTATGTCCAGATGGCTTGTGGGTGGAGCTTTCCATTAGTTCAGTGAGCAAGGTACAAATTTCTTTGGTAAGGTGTGGGGTACATTGCTGTATATTGTGGCCAGGAAGTAGACGAACACATTGGAAGAAAGAGTGGGCACAGATCTAAGGAGAGAGAGAGAGAGAGATTATTAGTGCATCAAAAATCTCTAGACATATAAGTATCATTCGCCTCCTCCCAAACATCCTCAAATGCAAACTAACCAACTACACCTTACCCAACCAACCACACCTTACCTTCTGTATTGTGGAGGTGAAATGGCCACTTTGGTCAGTGTGGAAGATGAATTGAAGGATATCCAGTAAGGCGGAGTCAGCCACTCTATTCCAGTCCTCATCTCCAGGTACCAAAGAACTTAATTCATATCCACATGCTAACTCAAATATCACATGCCCTAAACAACAAATTGTGTCATTATCATAGCACTGGAGGGAAAATGGCAACAAAACTTAGTATTGTATATGAGCAGATGAAACCTGTTGTTCCATTGCTCAGGTTTTGGTAAATCAACGTTTTGAGGAATTGACTACATGCTGTAGCATAAGAAATGAGTACTTCTTTTTGGCATGCGAGACGTTTTTTTTTCCTTCCTATCAGTGGCGGAGTAACCCCTGGAGCCCCCATAATTTGAGGCACAATCTAACGTGATTTCTCACTTAAACACTTTTAAACCATTCAACATATGCCCTTGGAGCCCACCCCTTCATACTGAAACGTCTTCCTACTCTGCTGCCTATTATACTGACCTTTGTAATCTAGGACAATGTTATAATAAGTATATATGTGACTGTCTACAGGAAAACCGGGCACAACGCGGCGTGCGTAAATATCGAGAAAAGATCGATCGATTTCTTAAAAATGTATTGTTTCAAGCCGACGGAAGGGAACGGTTAGGTCTATTATAGTGGGAACGACTTGAGCTACGACGATAAAACTTGGAGAGCTCAATATCTGGACGCCGACAACTCTGTAAGTGCAAAAAAAAAATTTCTCGAAGGGTGCCGCGTTGTGCCCAGTTTTCCTAGACGGTCACATATGTAAAATGTTGTTTATGGAATAAAAGGATTTCAACAGCGACTAACCCTCACACATGTGCACTAAGCACCATTTTCTCTCCCTGCTGTCTACTCTGCTTTGTACACCGACTTGCTCACCAAACATGATTGTGTCGATGACATCATCGCTACACAGGTTGTGGAAGCTGCTCCTGTATCCTAGCAACGTGTTCTCATAGCCGGCCAGTTTGCACGTGTCTCCATCCATGAAGATGTTGGCCGTCTTGACTTGTCCAGAGTAAGGGAACCCCAACTCATAGAGGTACAGTAGACCCTACACCACAGCAGAGAGTCGGTCAGCAGAAGAGTTGGAGTGATTAGAAAATTGTTAGTATCACAATGTGTCTGGTGACTGCAGCTGTTTTATAAAGATTCACCAAGAGAAGTTGTGACTGTCACACTGCATCTCTTTGGGACTAACTGGCCTTTGTTGGTGTTATTGTTGTTTTATTTTCTCTCGCTGGTTGGTGTGAGGGAGTAAACCTAATTTTTCAATATTAACTAGTATTTTATTTATTATTACATGGCTCTGTTCAATGCTTGAGAGGGGGGAGGGGGGGGGGGGAACAAACAGCAAAAGGCAGTTAAAAAAAAAAAAGATAAACTGGAAAAGAAGTTTACTTTACAAAGTACTCTACGCAGCAATGGAGCACCAGAGCCCCAGCACTACCATACATTAGACACTAGCTAGCTATAGACTAGCAGGTATCAATATAGCTGTGCAATGAAATGGTAAATGTGTCTTCATAAGAGAAGCTAAACTGCTAGGAACTTTCACCACTATAGTTTCAGAGTTAAACTGGTAGTAGAACAGTAATGACACAATGTAATGTCACATGTTATGGAAATGCAGCTGTGCAAACTGTATTGTGAGGTTTCTGTGTCTGACATACCTCGAGTAGCTATGAAAAAAGAAACTCTGGATGACTCACTTGTAATATCTGCCTCCCATAATTGGCAACTTTATCTGAAGAAAGGCCATGCCCACTTCTTTCACCTCTGCGAATTGAATTTCGTGACTGTAACACACAAATGAACATTTGTTTATTGACATCAACAGTCCTGTTTGAGTGGGTAATGATCATCAATACCAATAGTGTTGATCTTACCCAACCAAGGATGTCTCTGAGAGAGATGTTTCTATGGCTGACCCCAATGGGAGGAGTGTTGCCATGGGAAGAGGAGGAAATAGTCGATGTAGAGTGGTGGCTTTCATCATTCTGTGGAGTACAACCACCTTTACCATGGAGTCCATTCTAATACAATACATAAGATAACTACAACTGACAGACTACATGGAGAGCGGATGTGACAATGCATAGAGTAGTACTATACTAACTGAGACAATGAAGGAGCCTGCATGCCCAATCTTGACAACTCACAGCTCTGCAATGTTACTCTCTATCCAGAGTTAATGTGAATATATCATCATTCAAGTTAGAAGTTCTTAAAACTACCCCAGTAATTCCGCACAGGTAGATAGTGCCCTTGTGTGTGTAACCAGATGTACATCAGCAGTGGGGATTTTTTTTTGGGGGGGGGGGTCCCATTTCCGTGAAATGATGAAAATTTTGTGGCAAATGTTACATTGAAAGTCACATAATTTTAAGGGGGAGGGGGCAAAATGATTCCCTATAAATACTAAATAAAATTCCTGCCTCTATGCAACAAACCAAACTTTCCAGTGAAATTTATTTGCTTCAACCTCTATCCCTTATCTGCAATTGGTCACTCCATCTCTCTGTACTTCACTTAGCTACCCTTGTGTATCATACACCATGTGCATCTGTATACATACATACTATATGAATTTCCACTTGTTGTGTGTCGATGTTTCACTCACAGGTGATGGAGAGTCTCTGAGAGGTGAGAGTGACCAGACAAGGCCACACCTCTGCATCTCTGGCCCATGCTCCCTAGCCAAGTGACCACACCCATATTTTTCCCTCCAGTGGCGGGTAGGACTAGTCTGAGCACACCAACCACAACAAACATCTCACATGGTTTTCTCAACACCACAAACTCCACCCCCAATGCACACACACCTGATGGATCAAATCTTTGAGAGAGCCATTTTTTATATACGGTTGTACTATTAGCAGCATATTGGTTGCCACGTCAATGTCAACTTCTTCATTGTTGTGTAGCAATGAAATCTACAGTATATATTTATACAGTATATATTTATACAGTATATATTGATATGAATTAGTTTAAATTTAACAAGTAATTAAACTGACCCTGGATCACAACTCCTAGTGGTGTGTTTCAATGAGCAAGTTTTAATTGGAAAGTGGGAGGGAAGATATTAGTGATAGAGGGCGGGGCTATATACTTATAGTGGTACACATGCAATTTACGAAAGGGTTAACCAATTATCTTACCAGTGTACCTCTACATGTGAATGAGTAGGGCTAACGATTTCTGGGAGGGAGGAGGAGGAAAAATGCCAGTGTTCCCACTCTATCAAGTACTGGTTAGTCTAGCTAGTCATTATAAACAATAAGGCTAACATATAACTATGACGATGAACAAACTAATAAGGTTGTTTATAGTATTAGTTATTTATAGTTTTATGGTCATTTTGAATCATTCTATATGTTATGTGTTTTAATGGAGAGAGAGAGAGCTGACATCGGATTCAGTTTAGAATATAATATGTTCATAAACCGAGAACACTACTGGAATATTATTTCAGCCGAGAATGACTGAATATTGAATTAACCATCAGCACGAATGATTGTGCAAGTTACAAGTTCGTCTCTCTATCTGCCTTCAAACACCTATGTACTGATGCTAAACTCGAGTGTTGGTCATTTTATTAAAGCTTTTAAAGGCTGTGCTGTATTTACTTAATTATGTTTTTAGAAGCATGTTGTGATTCAGATGAGCCAGTACCTCCCACCAGTGAGGCAGAAACAATCTTACATGAATCTTGCGAAGCAATGCATTGAGTGCAGCCATCACTACTTCCTCTTCCACATTCAGGGGGCAATGCTCAGACACTGGAGTCTACAAGGAACACAGTGATCAGGAGAAGAGGAAGAAGGGTATCTAGTGACTTACCAGAGTGAGTATCTTATCTTTACCATCAGATCCTGTGACTTTATACCAATACCTTCCTCTTCTGCTACCTGTGTGTATTGGAACATTGGCATACAGCTGCTTTAGTAGTCATATCTTATCCCTCCGACTGGAGGGTAAAAGATAAGTAAAGTCTAATTAAAACAATTTATGGAACTTTTTTAAGTCTTATTCTGTTGGGTGGTAAGGCCACAAAAGGGAAATTCCCTCTTTCTCATCCATCTCCCCTCATACAATTTCACCACAACCACCATGTAAAAATACAATACAAATTATATTAATATTTTTGTATTGATTTCTTTTGACTCATTTGTGTGGGAGAAAAATGAAAGTACCAAAAAGTGTTTTCCTGCCAAAAGAAACATTTTCCAGAGAAGAACTCACAGAGTTTTCTAGTAGAACTGGTACAGTCACACACATAGTAAACTAGCTAGAGATGAGCTACTGCATTACAGTACAGCACACCCGACTAGCAAGAGAAGACTCTCTGACTCACGTCTATTTGTGTTTCACAGCTGAATTGTGTAATTGTAGCATCTTTGCACGTTTAATTTTAAATTTTTCCTAGATGAGAAACAGGAAATTTTCCTGTAGCCTAATAGCTATGCTTGTCACATTTTTCTCAATGGTTGACTTACCTATCTTGTCCAGTCTTACAGAGTCCTTATACCGACCTTGAGAACGCACCAAGAACCGGGGCACAACTGCATCTGCTCTGCCTGAAAATACACAAGTCTACATTCAAAGCTATTTAGCTAAGATAGATATACATCATATACCACATACTCACGCAGTAAAACCAGCTATGAAACAGGCTATGACTAACTTTGATCTGAAGCAAGCCTTTGACTGTTCTCAAGGTAGCACACTATTTCATTCAACTTGGAACACAATGGTGAGAAAGTGAGTCGTACAAGCCATTGCAACAGTTGTACATACAAGCTTTAGTAGAAGATATAGCAGAACTGGATGGGCGATACAAGGCCCCATCGGGCGGGACTGAAAGGGCGAACAACTTTGAAACAGCGGTAATGTTGGGTGCACGGGTTCCAGCCTGGTAGTGGCTTACGACCACAAGAAGCGCACATTTCAAAGGAGTGCGGTGAAGGAGCTTTTCACCTACGTACACATGTAAAGGCACTCAGTACACAATAATAGAAGGTAAAGGGTCGACTAAGCCAGACTATCCAAGGATTACCTTCCCGTGCCACGCCCCATTATGCGTGGGAGAACGGCTGGCTAAGAACTGGCGGAGCCGCCCCTTTATTAAGCATGCCAGCTACTCGTTGTAAATGGATAGAAGATTGGACAGGGTATACCTATCTCAGGAACAACTGGGAAAGGATCAAATCCTATCAACCCCATGTGATAACATATAATTGTTAGTTGCAGTGGGAGTAACAGCCTTAACATATTTCAAAACGTATCAGTTAGTGATAGTAATGTGGCTGATTGCGATCGTGACTGTATTGGTAATCTGGGATACTCTTTTTACTTGCAGCCAGTGACATCCTCTAAAATAGCCGTGTAAATTCCCTGAATACAAATTATTCGCCCATATCTTCCAGTCTTTTAATACTATACAGCTTCTAATAAAAGAATTGCCAATTTTACAACAATGCTTAATTAACCTAGCCTACTTGATTTTTTAGTGTACCAAAAAAAAATGATTTGACATACCAATACCTCTCCACATGCGCCACATAGATGCTCTCATTCCAGTGAAACCTTATGGCACTAATACAACTTCTGATTTTCTGGCTTTATTTAGTTGTCAGCTAATATAACAAATAGCAAGTACGTGTACCCTGCCGCACAGTGGCGCATGATATATTTTAAAATGTATTACATTGCTTTGTTAATATATTTATTTTATAGTGTACAAAAAGTAATTATTGTGCTTAAAATGGAAAAAAAGAAACAATAGTAAGTCTTACTACGTAAGGTCTTTGAGTAGTGATGCTCTGTATATCATTCTCTGGCGAGCATAACAAAGTGTCAGTAACTGCAGGCACTAAAGCTCCCCTCTACTAATGTCTCACCCTGTTTCTTATTCTCCTCTACGGTGCAGAAAGAGTGACTGGGAAGCTCTCAGTTCTTATATTGTCCTCTCCTCTCTCTATTAGTGCTTGTCATAATTATATAGTCTCCTCCTTCTCAGCCTTTACCTCATAATGTCCGCCTCTTCTTCCCTTTCTTCATCAACCTTTCCTTCTCCTACTGTCTTTCTTCTTCAGCCATATCAGTTCTTCTTTACCTTCTCCTTTCCCTCTCTTCAGCTCTTTCTTCTTGAGTCATGGTTTTTCTTCTCCTCCTTTGTCTATCTCTGTTCCTTTGTCTATCTCTGTTCCTTTCTCTGTCCCTGTCTCTTTCTTCTTCAGTTAGCTGACTTCTCCTGTTTCTAATTCTCTCCCTGTTCCTCAGTCTCATTCTTTCTCTTTCTCTCTCATTCTCCTTTGCTGATAAAGCTAGCTACTCTCCAATTTTTGCCACTCTTGTCTACTTTCAATTTGTTGTACCTGGTTTGGATGCTAACAAGTTTGCCTTGTCAGTAGTCTCACATAGCCATTACTTTTGTGCTCTTGTTGGTTTATTCGGTAATTCATTGCTAATTCATGAAAGCTGCTTTCTTGTTTCTCTGCAACTCTTGTCTACTATCAATTTTTTGTTGCACTGCTTGAGAGCAGAGGGTGCCTGAGTCCACGGAGAAAAAGAAAAACTGGAAAACAGAAAAATTTAGGAATGGAGGAAGAAGAGATGGGCAGTAGAATGGAAGAAAAAAAAGAGGAACAGGGAAAGCCAGAAAAGAAGAACTAAAGTCCAACAAACTCAGGTAGATTGTAAATTGTAATATTATACAAAGGCTAAAACTGATATTAATAGTGGAAAAATTAATTTGCATGCTAGCAGTCATAATCCAGTAAGGCTAGGAACTTCACGGAAAATGTCAGAAAATATAACAATGTGTTCTCTTTTTCTATACCTGGAATTCAAATTGTACAGGTCAGCATGCATACATACATGGTTGTAAACCTTAGTCAATGCATTAAAACATGTATGATTTGTTCGTGGTGTCAGCTGCATCATTTCATTTCAATTGTGTTCAGCCTGCATGTTCAGCCTCTTCCTTCTGTCAGTGTAGATATTTTTACTATTAAGTCAAAGCATAACAATAATATTTCTTAGTACTAACATTTATTTAGTTCATTAATTACAAGGTTAAATGATTTTTTTAACATAAAAGGCGAAAGGAACATTCAACGTGGTACAGAAGAGTTTCATTGCAGGAGGAAATATAGAAGTAAAAACACAAATGCCATGGTATGGCAGGTAGTAGCTAGTTATCGAGCGAGCGAAGCAAGTGAGATACTATTAGGAGTGGACAATTGAAAATTGGTTATATGATCGATATATATATGTATGGATGGATTGTACATATGTCCTATTACATGCAGTTCTTTTTTTCTTTAAAAACACAGCTTATTTGGCTTGCCCCAGTTTCTTGTGATACTATAGCAATAAGAAAGTCTTACTTTAGTATTAGGCTCAAAACTGTGTGATACTTCCTTCAAATTATTTGTTTTTTCAAGTCACAAAACCTGCAGCAAATAGTTACCATGGTATTGATGACTCCTTACTAGACTAGAATTCAGACTCGGCCATTTCTTAGTAGCAGAGTGCTTTTTTATTGGGAGCTACTGGTCATTATTTGGACGGTCAGAATGGCATCAATTATTAAGATGATACTGTTTATTGATTGAGGTAAGAAAATAATTTCATATTTGCTAGCTAAAAATAATGGTCCACTGCTATAATATATTCGACTTATTGGTGTGCCAGCGAAGCGAGCGAGACACTCTCAGGGGTAACTCAATTGAAAATCGGGGATGTTTGTTTGTTTATATATTTGTGGACATACGTATGTCATTTTGTACTTTGATCCTCACATTTATGTGTTTGATTTGTGTTCTACCCCTTCCCATACCTCCACTAACAGACCTAAAAATAACACTCAAAAATTGTCTGGACAATTTGTCCGAACAATCAAAGTTTGCCTGGACATTGACTTATTTTGAGTGGTCAGCTCATTACAATTCAAATTATTGTCATTACTAAACTGATCAGAGTACGGTTAAATAATGATGAACTAAATAATCAAAATAATCATGGTGTGAATCAAAGGATAGTTCATGCACTACTATCATTTATGACAGGTGAACACCTTATATGATTTAAATAAGTGAGTTAGTGATAGTTGTTAAGAAATAGTTAACTAGTAGTGCCAGTCCAGTCGTCCCACTGCTGGAGTACTTCATCTGTATCCTCATCACTGCTTTGGCCTGACATGTCCGCAAGAACAGCACTGTCACTAGGTCCAGGAAAAGATTCAGTATCTCCCTTTGTGGGGTTCTGATTGGGCCGTCTTTTCTTATCTTTCCACCATAGACCAATGCTCTGATCGGGATTAAACTGTTTTTATAGGAATGGGGTCAGTGTTAATCATCATTAGATCATCTGGTAGGTCATTGCTCATTGATGATCTTTTATCCACCTTAATCAACTTAAGCGTAGAAAACACTCTCTCCAGTTTTCCATTTGATACTGGAAGTGTAAACAGCAATTGGACTAGCTGTAGGATGTTGGACCAGCTAGCTGCATTGGGAGCATGAAAGAGCCTCCACCACACTGATTGATAGTCCATTGTTGCAAGACTAATAAACTGATTAGCATACGCCGCCACCATGTCACTAAACTCAAGAATTAAATTTGCTAAATCAACTCCATTAGATTGCACCCGCAAAACAATTCAAAGCGGTAAACAATTCAAAGCGGTAAACAATTCAATTTCTAAGGTGATACGGGTAATGGTCGCAAACTAGAGGATTCTGTTTAGTGAAGTTTGGGACGGGGTCGAACGCCGAGCGAACACAAAAATACGGAGGGTCAAAGTACAAAATGACATTCATACGTCCAAACATAATATATATAAATAAACAAACATCCCCGATTTTCAATTGTGTTACCCCTGTAAGTGTCTAGCTCGCTACGCTCGCTCGCCGATTAGTGGTAAAATATGGAGATGAATAAGTCTTAATTTGTAAGAAATATAATTATTTAAAATATATTTAGTTGCACGCCGTTGAAGTCTTTCCAATAAGATAATGTCTTGTATTTTGTTGGGAAATCATAGCTGGGAACAGTAGGTCAGCTGAGATCTTACAAGTTATAGATAGAGAGACTTCTTAATTATGGGTGATGTGCAAGGAATTGCTCGCCTAATTAAATACAGAGACCGATAAGCTTTGCTGCATATTTGTTTGATGTGGACAGACCAAGATAAACTATCAGAGATTAAAATACCTAAATCTTTCTGTTGAGTAGTTACTGTTTTAATTGTATCACTACTGATGGTGTAATTGTTGTTAGTAGATGATGATAGGGAGACGTTCATGTATGCACATTTAGAAGTATTTAAAGAAAGTTTCCAAGATTGATACCATGACAATAAATTATCAAGATCCTTTTGAAGTCACTTGCAGAGTTTAGAGAGGCAATAAGTTTAGCATCATCAACAAATAAAACACAGACGAAAAAGAGCAGTATTTACTGCTGAGGGATGAAAACAGGAATGTGTTGATGTATTACAAAAAAATTATATTGTGGATTCAGATCGTGATAGATTGGTTTCCCTGCCTTAAACAATTAGAGGCAATGGATTTATACATTGGTTTTATGGTTGATGATGTCTCCAGTTGCCCTGTTGACATCATCATTTCTAGCAGCCAGCACTAGTGTGCAAACTCGTCAGCTATTGCCAACTCTACGCGTCCTTGAACAAATTCATTTGATGCTGATAGCTTGAGAGTCCGACATATTTTGGACTACTCGATTAATAATTTACAACTCCCATCTCAATATGTACATGCAGCATGCATGATAAAAGCAATTGAGAATAATGATAAAAATAGCCATTAAAGCTGTGAATAAGTTTCATAAAAGAATAGTTATTATAATTATTTCATACTTTATGTAAAAATATTATCAGAACACAAATGACACACAGGAAGAAATCTCATGTAGTGGTAAGTACAAATGTACACAAAGAACACAAATGACACACAGGAAGAAATCTCATGTAGTGGTAAGTACAAATGTACACAAATGAATTGAAAGTAGTCAGTGGCTAAAACACTGCACATTGAGGGGTTTAAACACGCTCATCTGAAATGATGTATGTGGACTAAGTTACTGCATTTTGCAGCTCATGCTCCTTTGATATCCCATTGCTTTATTTACTTCCTTCATGACTTTCTTCAGGTCTTTACTCTGTGGCTTTTCCCCTTTCTTTCCTTTAAGAAAGCGGCTTTTAACACTGCCTTTGGTGCTAGCACGTCGTTTATGGTACAGGACACCTACGTCCTTGAAGAGGTCACCACCTGTAGCAATAAACTGTTTTGAGATCCCTATTGCATGTTGTAAGAAAAAATGACAAGTTGTAACTCAACTTATCATTCCTGTTGACATAGTCATTTGAGACCATGTGGTCCCTAGGTGTGATGATTGAGTGAAAAAAACTGGTACTGTTTACACAATCATCACAATGGGTATACAAACCAACATCCATTCATGGGCTGTAAATCACCAGTAAAGCCACCTTTAGAGTTATCTGTGTATAGAAATGTGTAATGTGAATGGCCAAGTGATGTCCTATGAGCGGATTATAGAATGACTCTATAATCACTATAGTCACATATTTTGTCAGACGTCACTAACTTGCTTTGCTGTCATGACGACCAGCAATCGTGAGTGTTAAATATTCTGTAGAATGTCTTATATCTCATACGTATCAACCACTTAATTGTTCCTGTACTTCCCTATCTTTAGGGGTGTGGTTAACACATAACATTAACCAATGTGGCCAAGCTACGCCACATTCCTTACTCCTTGGCTACACCTTACCTTTTCCATCGTGGAAGTGAAGCATCCTTGGTCATCAACTTGGAAGATTAATTTTAGTGCACTTAGCACAAGAGGATCTGTCACTTTTCTCCAGTCTTCTTCAGAAGGCTCAACAGTAGTTAACATACATCCACAGGCTACTTCAAATATGAGATGCCCTATGGAAACCACAGGCATTAACATCTACCAATAAACATTCCTTTTAAGCAGAACTTACCAAACATGATGAGGTCTACACACTCCTCACAGTCATGGAATAGATGTTTCATCTTGTATCCAAGTAGCGTGTTCTCATATCCTCCAAGACGAAAGCATTCTCCATCCACAAATACATTGCCAGCATGTATATGACCAATCATCTTCAACTTCAGCTCATGCAAACTAAAGACAGCCTGAAAATATTTTAAAACGAGTGATGTTGAAAATCCCTCCAGGGTGTAGATAATGAATAGATTTACAAATTACTATAATGTGTGAATGCTAAAGAGGACAATAATCTTAATCATCTTCATCATAATGACAATCACAATGATAATAAAAATAATATGATGATATTAATTAATAGTAGTAGTAGTAGTAGTAATGACTTATGAATTGTAAAGAGCATACTAATCATCATCGTCATAATAATAATAACTAGAGCATTAAGAGTGCAAACCCTCAGCATTAATTAAGAAATGCATGCAATAATTTGCAAAAGAAGTTGACTAACACAATTCTTAGGTTTTCATCTTGCAACAATAATAGTTTTGTTCCATTTGTGAATTTAAATTTTACGGCATTAACTCCAGGATTCTACAGGAGTTTCAAGGGCCTTTTTATGAGCATGAGGTTTACGCTCCTGGGACTGACCCACACTTTCTAAAGCTCTTTGACAGTCAGCTATATACGGTTTTTACGACTTTCTGAGGACTTCATGGCATTGTCTGGCTTTAGTATTAACCCCTTTAATCGGTAGGAAAAAAATAGCCTCAAGAACATTTGTACTTTTTGACATGCATGCTACATGAACACTTAGGGCACATTTTGGAGAGCAATCACACTTCCAATTGATGAAAGAAACACACCTCCAGCAGCAGAGACTTCCCAACACCAGACAAAAAAAAAGAAGATTACCCATTACTGGAACTACAGAATGCATGTAAATATATCTGAACCAGGCGCGGTAATTTGTACGCTCACATGAGGATGTGTGATTCTAGTTGGCAGGTAAACGAATGAATGGGTGTGGCTGTATAGCAGCACTCGCTGTAGTGTCTGCCTTTTCTCTCGTTTTCTCAAAAATAAGCCAAAATTAAAAAGTGGCAAATTAAAGTGTCATCTAGTCTGAGTTCCTCTGCTGACAAGGCATAAAAGTTTGCTGTATTCGAGATCCGCTGTGACACAACAATAATAATAGTAATAGTAGTAAATTGTGTGTATTGTAAAGAATGAAGAACATAATAGCAATCAATAATAATAATAATAATAATAATCCATTACACTTGTCTATCAGTAACGCCGATGACGACGGTGTGTATACATGAATAATTCATGAGCTGAGTCTGTTTGATAAAGGGTTGTCAGTAACGATGACGACGGGTGATGTGTGGATGTAAGTAAATGAGAAAATGTGATGTAACTCAATTAAATGGATTATAACGGATACTATGGTAATCCAGTCATAATTCCTAATTTGCACATAAACGCCACTACGTGGTGGGGTACTTGCTAGTGATAATAATAAATAATAAATATTGAAATAACAATAATAATAATAATAATAATAATAATAATAACAATAATAATAATAATAATAATAATAATAATAATAATAATAATAATAATAACAATAATAATAATAATAATAATAATAATAATAATAACAATAATAATAATAATAATAATAATAATAATAATAATAATAATAATAATAATAATAATGATAATAATAATAGGCTGTAGTACCTCAAGTACGTGCCGACCAAGTCTTGCCACCATATGAGTGGGTAAAGGAGTACAGGACGCTGAGCTGTACTTCTCAGACCGACTATTAGTTGGAATACTCTAAAACACAGTATGTAAACAAACAATAAATAAACATTTGGACAGAATTAATTAGCAGGGTCATAACACATACAGTGCATTCAGCTTAGAGAACAAATAAATGGCATATTTTATTGTCTTAGTCTTTTTTTTACAGGTGGAGAAATATGGGAGCTACAGATATTATTTTTTGTATACTTATACATCAATGCTATATTGACACATGACATGTTTTATTATTGTGGTATTGTGGTTAATGTTGAGGTTATACTAGGTTGAAGTGCAAGAGTCAAATTGTGAGTATAAATGTGTTTAAGCTGGGAAATTAAAATTATAATAGTTGGAGTTGTTACACTTTGCAAGTTGGAAATATACTAGATGAATTTTCATTTGAACAAAATTCGGTGCATTAATTATATTTGTATAGGCCAATATTTCTATTTTATTAAATAAAAGTGTTTAAGCTGTGATTTCTACATTTTTTGAACTGGAGTATTCTTATTACACCAAATCATAGATAAATGGCTGTAAACAAAATTGAGCAAATTAGAGCTGTTTTTTTATACAAATATTCAGAAATGGGATGGCACCCTCAAAGTAGTGACGTATCGCGGCTGATTTTTCCGGTTCTCATACGTAAACGTGACGTCATGAATGTGCGCATGCTCGATGGAAATCTCCATAACAGCTGTTGTAGAAGAGACTACTTACTGTTGAGTATAGCTTCTGAGCTAGTTACGTTTAGTGCCCGGGCAAGGGGTATTAAATTTTATGATATACCCTTGCCCAACGTGAGATCGGGGTGGAGATTCCGCTGTGAGCTGGAGCGGCATAACGCAAGAGATGCGAATAGCATTTGTTTGAAGTGCAGTCCGACCTGCACCTTAGGGCACCTCCCAAGGGAGGTTTCAGCTCACCTAGCGCCCTTGTTGCAAGCCGGTTTTTTCGCTGATGGGTGAGTTTGATTGTGTTTTGTGTATTTTTCGATTGTGTTCAGCTCTTAGGATTGTTAGGTACACAGTTTAATTTAATTTTAAAGATTAATTCAAGACATGACTACTGTATACAATAATAAATAATTTTCAGTAGTTTTTTAGAAGCAAGAAAGCTTGTTCCATAAAAAAAATCATCCCTTGTTGTTGTAGGAATGTGACATCTGCGCCATTTTCCAGGCTTCCTGGAAATAGAAATTTCCGGTACATCGTCTGCATTTTGGAGGTGTCGGTTAAAGGTGATGTGCAGCTATTACCCGAAATCAGGGATGCTCTTGGTAATACCTCTCTGGAACGACTAACAATAAAACAACAGTTACGTAATCCAACACTGCCAACATTAAGACCTCACCAAGTGACTCTGACACCACAATTATATACAACGAATCCCTTCAACCTGACAGTGATGACACCCATCTCCCATATGACAGTGACGAGACAGTGGAATATTGCTGATGTGTCAGTCAGCAACTCAAGCTCTCCTCTTTTCTTCCATAGATAACTTATTGGTTAATTATTAATAAACATCAGCTATTAATGAAGTGGGGAATTACCCAATCGGTTCGCGCGCATTTGGGGAAATTCCCCAACGGGGAGTCGGGCATAACGGCAAGTTTTATTGGCGAGCGAGCGTAGCGAGCGAGACACTTACAGGGGTAACACAATCGAAAATCGGGGATGTTTGTTTATTGGCGAGCGAGCGAAGCGAGCGAGACACTATCAGGGGTAACTCAATCGAGATTTCGCTATATTTGGCGAGCGAGCGAAGCGAGCGAGACAGTATTAGGGGTGGATAATGCAAAATCGGGTATATGTTATATGTACTAGTGGTGTGCTTGAGCACAAATGGCGAGCTAGCCTTAAACTACACTATTGTTAAATTTAATTTTAACAACTAACAACTCAAGCTATTAAAATAAAGTCGAGTTTTTACATTACTATGAGGTAAAGGGATTTTCAATGTCATAGTAACCGCTCCCGCAACAGTTTGAATTGAAAAAGAAGCAACAAAATCAAATCACGTTATTTAAAAATTTCTTTGTGATATTCTTAATAGTAGTTGTAACGCACAATACTTTCACACAACTGAACATACCTACGCAAGACTTACCTTCGAGGTTCGTCTAGTGGACAATGCATTTTTAAGTAAATACTGTTCAGTAGGGCTTATAACTGTGACAAATAGCGCATTAACTTACCACCGCCACTAACTCGAATAGAAATGGAGCTCCCATAAGATTTTGAGTTTTAACTGCACCCGCAAAACAATTCAAAGCCGTAAACAGTTCAATTTCTAAGGTGATACGGGTAATGGTCGCTAAACCGGAGGATTCTGTTTAGTGAAGTTTGGGACGGGGTCGAACGCGGAGCGAACACAAAAATACGGAGGGTCAAAGTACAAAATGACATACGTACGTCCATATATATAAACAAATAAACAAACATCCCCGATTTTTTCATTTTTACCCCCGTAAGTGTCTCGCTCGCTACGCTCGCTCGCCAAATAATGTATGTGGGATGGTACGTATGCCCTTTAAACGCGCGCGCGGGGAACTCTTTTCTCCAAAAAACACGGCTTTTTAGGCTTGACCCCAGTTTATTCTGAAGCTACAGCATTAAGCAAGCCTTACTTTATACTTAAGCTCCAAAGTGTGATAAAATTCCTGCGAAAATACTTGCTTTTCAAGAAACAAAAAGTTGATTCGCCCGGTTACTATGGCATTGAAGACCCTTTTCCAGACTCAATTTCAAAACTTCGCCGTTTTATGGGGGGATACGGAGTGCCGGTTGATGGTTGTCAAGAGCCGTTGGTAGTCAGAATGCCGTAGTATTAATGCTAAGGAAGCTACTACTTCTCGAGGGAAGCTGAGGTAAGTACGTAATTCCATATTTGTTAGCTAAATATGCAAAATTAACTCTGGCCTTTCTTTTTTGTAGCTAAGAGCTTGTAAACAGTGACTGGTAAATTCAAATAGTCAGATTGGCTCAAATTTGGTACTACAAAAGTTACCACTGCTCAAGAAAATGAGGTAAGAAAATAATTTTGTATTTGTGTGCTAAAATTGATTGTTTTTGTTTTTGTAGGTGAGAGCTTGTTGTCAAAAATTCAAGGTAATTCAGATGGTCAAAGTAACTTCAATCAGAAGTTATCAATACTCAAGAATGATGTAAGTAGTAATTCCATATTTGTTGGCTAAAATTACAAATAATAACACCGGGTTATTTTTTTATCGTAGCTGAGAGCTTGTTCAAGAGTTACTGGTGATTGAGATTATCAGAATGGTTGATGTTTGATACTACAAAAGTTACCATTAATAAGGTAAGAGAGTGATTTTGTATTTGTTTGCTGAAATCAAATGTCATAACTGCTATTATAGTGTTTGCATGAAGTAAGCTAAAAATAGTAACATTTTATTTTACCTAACAAAAATTCATTGTGTCCACTAGACGAACCACGAAGGTAAGTCTTGCGTAGGTATGTTCAGTTGTGTGAAAGTATTGTGCGTTACAACTACTATTAAGAATATCACAAAGAAAATTTTAAATAATGTGATTTGATTTTGTTGCTTCTTTTTCAATTCAAACTGTTGCGGGAGCGGTTACTATGACATTGAATCCCCTTTACCGCATACGTAATTTAAAAACTCGACTTTATTTTAGTAGCTTGAGTGTTAGTTTTTAAAATCAAATTTAACAATAGTGTAGTTTAAGGCTCGCTCGCCATTTGTGCTCAAGCACACCACTAGTAAGTATGTAAATTGCAAAGCTGCTGTAGCACTTGATTGACAAGTTTCTTGCAATGCTTAAGTATAAAAATTTATATGCCATATATTGAGTCTGAATGACAACAAAATATTTGTTTTTGTGAAGATATAAATCCCACCAACCATTTCATTATTTAATTTTTTTCATCAGTCTGTTCACTTCTGACTCTTAAATTTTTTAAGATAATTCAAATTATGCCAGACTATATATTTGATAATGTTTAATATAGCTATACATGTGAAAGAATGTTCTCACTGTCATTTCCAGAAAATGAACAATAATAAAATTACATTATAAACTATACTGTAACCTTTAATGCAGCATTTTGCTAATTATATTTATTCATCACAATAGTTCATCGGTCACTTTAAAGTATCAATACAGAAGTTAAATTATGAAATATTCTATAATATGTTATATACAATATAAACATATATGCAGTTGTGCGTATATTGCAATATACAAGTGAGTACATAGTTTTTGTAATAAAAACATGGCAAATCAAATAATATTTTAGAGTCACCATAAGTATAATAATATACCTAACCATAATATAATAACAAGACTTCTGCAGAAAACATTGAAGTACTGACTGTATGTTCATCTTGTTAAAACTATTAAATGTTTGAATTAATAATACAGCAAAGATATAAATATGAGCAAAAACAAACCAAACAATATTAAGTATGTTCTTGAAGTAAATGCATTACATCTCTCCACAAGATTAGTTCAGTCATAAATATGGAGGCTGATGAAAAATTTGATGGATATTGATGAAGTTTGGAGTCATAATTAGACAGCCTGTGCTTAATATTAACAAACTCAGGACGTGAACTTTCTTCTGGATGCCTAGTAATATTTAGTAACACAATACTACTTATAGTACATTACATAAACAACCACAGAATAGAGCACTTAATTAGTTAGGAAAGTAGTACATTAAAAACCAAGTCAGTATTGTAGTGCTAAGTAAAATTCAGATAAATATGCCAATCATATGCAATAAATTTTCTCATTTTAATAGCTATGTGATTACTATGACAATTAAACACAATCTTGGTATTGTCTGTGAATTTCATCATTTTTATTTATTTTAGCTAGCACCACCTAGTGTCATGAGGACAATTCATACTATGTATCAATGTTTGTGCCACACTTCTGGGCCAAAAAAACTGACAATGATCACTTTGACCTCTAGCTACTTTCTAGTTTATATTATGCGATCTCCACTCTTTTTGTTTGAGCAGAAAATGCAATGTGCAATGAAAGTAATAGTTACACACTTACCAACATGACATCATGATACTGTAAATAGCACGAGGACATCCTGAAGGAGGAGTAAGTCGATAATTGGAAGTAATTTTATCAACAACCTAATAATCGCAAACGAGTTCCATAGATTATAACACATTTATGTTTAATTTAATCATAACATGAGATATATCATATTTATACTTATATAACATGTTTAGATATTTCCAATTTATGTACATGTATTTTGGATAACCAGGTACTTCATTTTAAGTTATTGTGACACAATAGTAGTCAAACTGAATCTGTATATACACTCAAACCTCTCTTATCCGGACAGTCTGGGACCAAGGGGTGTCCGTAACTAAGAAATGTCCGTAACTCAGAAATACTTAATTTATTCGGTAATGAACCGTGTATACAATTACTTATTTGATAATTGAATTAGTATATTACTTAAAATTAACAAAAACACCTGTAAATACATGAATCAATTTATTTAAAATATGAAGTGATTTTAGTTTACTTCATAGATTTCAAGCTACGCTGAGCTGCAGTGTCTCTCCAACTTTTTACCAGCATAAGATGTGCAGGGTTTGTGTTGCCTTTGGACTCCAACCACTCCAAAGCAGTATCGAAAGAAGCACAAGCTTGCGATGGAGTAACTGCATTTGAAAAAGCTTCATCTTCATTTTTGGACTCAGATTCTTCTCTCTCTTGCAAAACATCTTCTACAATTTCTTCATCGTTCATGTCCAAATATCATTCATTGTAGATTTTGGAACACCAAACTGTCCAGACACTGCCTCACTGACTTCCCTTTCTTAACTTCTGATATTATCTCCAGCTTTCTTTCTAGAGTTAAAAGGCTACGCTTGCGTTTAGTTACCGCGACCTTGCCTCCACCACCGCTGGTCGTTGAGTTCTTAGAAGAACTAGCAGCGCACTGCCTTTCAAAGAGTCTTGAGAAGAACTAGCAGCGACGCCGCCGGTCAACGAGTTCTGAGAAGAACTAGCGGTAGACGCACTAACTGCCTGTTGATTTCTCTGCTCGATCTCCGCATACTACGATCAAATACACTCGAAGTACCACACGCGTAATATTTTCCCGATTTTATTCGTTTAATTTGGTAGCTTTCCGACTCACTGACGATTCGTACGCAGTCGTTGGTGTCCGGTAGACAGAGGTGTCCGTAACTTAGACAAACGGATAAGAGAGGTTCGAGTGTAATATAATAATAAATGCTTGGACATCGGCATAAATAAATTTGCCAACTCTTTAGTTACATTGATTGTATTCTGATAGAGTTAGGCAGGATATATCTGATAAAAATGGCTAATTGGACATATCATTCTTCAAATTACTATAATCTAGCAGTAATCCCATTGCATATATCAATGATATAAGGTAGTGAAATAAAGAAGCACATGATCACATATTGCGCTACAATGTTTATTTTCCCATCTAGGGTTAAGCAAGTTTTTTTTTCCTCGTATGAAGACAATTAGGTTGGTACATGTTATTAAGCATTGCAAAAACTATGTTTAAACATAATAAATCACCTCATTTAGTCTGATCAGGCTATGTATTGTACAACAACTTAATGATACTATTAAATGTATTGAAATGCTATGTTGCAGCACAATGTATCAATGTAATATTAAGGAATAAAATTAAAGTGAACTAGTATTTATAATAATATTGCACTGAATTCCAAACCATATAAACTTAGTGACATATTACGCTTCCATCACCTTATCTAAATAATTTACCTGACATTTATCCAAGTTTTTATAAGGCATTTGTGCTCCACTCCAAATCTCATACATGACTATACCAAAACTCCACACATCACTGGCTGAGGAATATTTCCCTAAATTAATAGCCTGAAAGTGTATATAATATCAAGTTCAAATCACAATTCACGAGTTAATTATTTCAAATAAATCCCTTTTAGATAACAATTTGTTTTAGAAAAGATGAATGTTCCTTCTCTGTCCACTATACAATTTATAGAATCAAATACAAAGTAGACTTCATTTTTGCTCAACACTCTGTAACTTCTACTATGAATTTTTTTTTTACAGTGAAGAAGTAAATAATAAATGATAATAGAATTTTTTTAAGCTTCACAAAGCATACATTGTTTGGAATAACTGGTCATTCAATTTGTGCCTTGCAAAATAACAAAACAAACAAACTTGATTACTATCATTAAAGAAATACATACCATTAATAATAGGTCATGTATAAAGGAAAATATTAATATTAATATAACTATTCAAGCGTTAAATAATTTTTTTCTTTGCAAATGTACGATGTCTTTTTTGCAAAAGGAATAATCAAACACAAATATAAATGCTCTTTAACATTCTGTTCGGTAACTATAGTAGAACTAATGCAACAATGAATTACTTCTTACCTCAGGAGCTGTCCATCTGATTGGAAACTTTAGTTCACAATAGTTGTTTGCTATATCACTTGCCATACCAAAATTTGCAATCTGAAAAGTATGTTAGATTAAATCAATATGTTTCTATTGTAGCTTTGTGTAAGTTACTGTGCACCACGTTTATTGGAGAGTGAGCAAAGTGACCAAGACCCTATCAGAAGTAATATGTCAAAAATTGTAGACATTTGTTGGCGAGCAAGTTAGACAGTACAAGAAAGAGGTCAACAATTGAAAATTGAATACATGTAATTAGTGGGCAAAACACTATTAGGAGTCAACAATTGAAAATTGAATACATATAATTATTAGTGGGCAAAACACTATTAGGAGTCAACAATTGAAAATTGAATACATATAATTATTAGTGGGCAAAACACTATTAGGAGTCAACAATTGAAACGAGCGCGGAGAATCCTGCTGCACCGCCTTACGCAACTCTGTTTCAACCAAAATGTTTATAGCTACTCTCTTCTTGAAACAATTGTGAAGTCTTTGTCAAACTGCGCTTCTTTGCCACTGCTTTCTAAGTTTATTCAGGTAATTCTGTTATTGTTAACTCAGCTAAGAGCTTGTCAACAGTGACTGGTAAATTCAAATAGTCAGAATGACTCAAATTTGGTACTAGAAAGTTACTACTGCTCAAGAAAATGAGGTAAGAAAGTCATTTTGTATTTGTGTGCTAAAATTGATTGTGTTTTGTTTATGTAGCTGAGAACTTGTTGTCAAGAATTCGAGGTAATTCAGATGGTCAAAGTAACTTCAATTTGATATTACAGAAGTTATCAATACTCAAGAATGAGGTAAGTAGTAATTCCATATTTGTTGGCTAAAATTACAAATAATAACACTGGTTTATTTTTTTCGTAGCTGAGAGCTTGTTCAAGAGTCACTGGTGATTGAGATTATCAGAATGGTTGATGTTTGATACTACAAAAGTTACCATTAATCAGATAAGAGAGTGATTTTGTATTTGTTTGCTGAAATCTAATGTCATAACTGCTATTATAGTGTTTGCATGAAGTAAGCTAAAAATAGTAACATTTTATGTTACCTAACTATCAGGCTCGCTCGCCATTTGTGCTCAAGCACATCACTAGTTTATTTATTTATTTGTATATATGTATGGACGTACGTAAGGCATTTTTGTACGTTGACCCTCGCGTTTTTGTGTTAGTTTGGTTGTCGACCCCGTCCCAAATTGCACTAAACAGAATCCTCTGGTTTATCGATCAGTACCCGTATCACCCTAGAAATTGAATTGTTTACCGTTTTGAATTCTTTTGCCGGTGCAGTTCAAACTTGACAACTTAAGGGACTTCCATTTCTATTCGAGTTAGTGGCGGTGGTAAGTTAATGCGCTATTTGTCATGGTTATAAGCCGTGCGCACAGTATTTACCTGAAAATACATTGTCTACTAGACTACTGCGAAGGTAAGTCTGTGTAGGTGCATGTCCAGCTGTGTCAAAGCATTGTGTGTTACAACCACTACTTAGCTAAAGAATATCACAAAGAAAACTTTTAAATAACGTGTATTGTTTTGTTGTTGTTGTTTTTTCCTTCAATTCAAGCAGTTGCAGAGAGTTGTTACTTATGGCACTGAAATCCCTTTACCCTGTATGCTAAATTAAAAAAACTGGACCTTATTTTCAGTAGCTTCAGTGTTAGAAGTCAATGAAAATAGTATAGTCTTTAGGCTCGCTCGCCATTTGTGCTCAAGCACACCACTAGTAACTGACGATTTGTGACGAATGACAGCGATTTGGTGACGTCAAAATAAAATGGCGCTAATGTATTGAAAGTCTATGAAAGGTGACTGATTCTATGACTTCTGTTGGGCCAATTCTTGTTGTACTCTGGAAACTGGTGTAGAATCTAGAAAGAAGAGATATGTCACAGGCATGGTAAAGTATTCTAGCTTAAATATAAAAAAAAATTAATTGTTTGTTCTTTAAGCTGGATGCACTGTAACTACTCCAAGAGGACCAGCTTTGGTTGAGTGGTTAGCATGTTAAAGTTATTCATAGCAATTAGATGGATAGCCAGTATGTTCATTTTGCCCGCTGTTTATGCTGAGGGTGGAATGATCTCGTACATTCTAACATCCACATGTGTGTGTGTGTGTGAGGAGGCCAGGCTAGCCCTACCCATTGGACGCTGCTGGACATTAGCCACATGCACAGTGTCAACAACTTTCCCTCAGCTTTGGGGAGAAGCCCCATTGCCAGGTAAAAGCCAGGGGGTATCGAGTCTAGCCTGGCTACCTTTTTAAGGGTGGAAAATACTAGTATAGGAGGAGTTGAGGAGAATGATGGGGTAGAGTATATACTCTTGACTCACTCCTACCTGCATGCAACCACCCTCTCTCTCTCTCTCTTATTGATGAAAACCATTCTGGCAAGTATCTTTAAGATGCCTCAATCTCCATTTAGTCTCAGTATTGAACAACCAACGAAGCCTCAGCAACATATCAATTTTTAAACTCACCTTGTGCATGTAATCCCTGAGAGACCCCAGTTTATGAAATTGCTGCACCACCAGCACTAGACCTTCATCCTCATAATGCTTTATCTCTAACACAGGCTGGAGGTACGGACTCTAAGGGATAAATATATATATTTATTCCACCCTAGATATCTTCACAATGATATCTTTAAGGGTGCAGTACCACCGGAACCTGCGGTAATTTAGCGATTCAGTAGAATACCACAAAACCCGCCCATAACTCGATCCAATTTACTCTCCGCGAACTGACTATTGTACGCGACTCGCGCACAATTTGAACACGTACCAATTAACTGTACCAAACAATTTACCACAAAGAGCTTCCACCTCAAAGGACTACCAGTACTGTAGGGCAGAAGCAGCAGTGTAGATAATTAATATTTGTTCACTTTCTAAAAAATATTACTAAACCATATTATAAAATCATAACTCCATAGTAGCAGGGCCATAATCAAATACAATATGAAATGAACAAAATCAAAGGTTCTGATGTATGCAATACTATCAAGGGGATCCAAGGAGCTGTGCCTTCTCATTGACCTCTCTACTGGAGTGCCATGTCCTCTCTTCTAAATAACCAGGATGTAGTATTCTTCCCTTCAGGAGGCATGACTTCTTAGGAGAGCTGAAGGTCTACTATCTCTCCTCTGGAAAACAAGGAAGCCATGTCTTCTGCTCTTTTGTTGTGAACCTGCCAGTTGTACCTTAGAACCAAGGAGTTGTGTCTTCTCATAATGGGAGCTCATCTATTTCTATGAAGAGCATGCCAGCACCTTTCTCTCCTGTTGAGGTAGATTAGACATAGTACTATGATCTAAAATTTGATTCAGGTCTTATTATTTTAAATAAATCAATAAAATAATAATTGATAATAAACAGCCTAATTGATAAATATATATTATTGTAGAAAGAAAATAACATTAGTAAATAAAAGTAATAATTCACATTTTCTTTTAATGGTGTGCAAATATCATTATATAGCTATATTTATTATTCATCCGTCACAACAGTAACAGGGATAGAAAAAAATAGCTCCTGAGAAGTTGAAGTTAACACACTGAAACTGCTTCTAACTTCTACCCGCTACACCAACCTTCTATCAAGCTCTCCAAAGACACCAAAGCAGATTCTTCCTTCCAAGTCGCAGCTGTGAGCCGTGATATATCTATTCTAAACGAGTGACTACAGGCCCCATTAATACGCCGCCGCTTCTTCATCGTCTAGGACCCTTCAGTACATTCCAGAAGTCTTGTACTCTTCCCCTGCGGGCCTCACTCGCACAGTAACTCTTCTTTTGTGTTTTCTTACCAGTTCTAATTAGAGCCGCCACCACCCGGATTTTGCCCACAATAAATTGCGCGCTCAGAGTTGGGGGGCGGAGTTGAAGAATCAAATGAATACGAATCAATAGTTAGCTTTGGTACCTAAAAATCGATATTCAGAAGTACTGGATGGGCAGAATGAACTCATATTTTGTACACGGGGTACAAGCCACATTTAAAAAAACATTACAACGAGTTTTTTCTTTTAAATAGGATACAAAAAAAATAATATAAAAATATTTAAAAAAATGGAAAACAAATACTAATATCAAAAATACGGCGTTGTAATGTTGTGGGGAAGCCCCTAGGCTACCGCTGGAAAAAAAAATCGACTTCATAACTACAACGGTTGCCCCTTTATTTCGCTGAATAGCCGTAAGGTTTGTACCGTTGTTTCTTCGTTCCTGGTCGGTCTTTTTTCTTGAAACTTGGTTTATAAGAGCTGGTACGTTGAACAGACAACGAGAAATAAATACATAGCATAACTCTTCCATCTGCGGTTTAGCGCTGCTGTTTCAAGTGGTACTGCACCCTTAAGTACATGACCAATGAAATAACTCAGGATAATTCACACTGGCCAAACTTTTCAATTTACTGGGTTTTTACAGCTACCTTCCTCTGGTGTAGTTAGAGCAGCTGCTAAAATATACCCTGGGGGGGTGTGGGGAAGCCCCTACAACCAACTTTTTACACCTTCCTGTAGTACTAACTATAGTAGTAAAGATATCTAGTGTGAAATTATTACACTTGTCAGAGTGATATGGTTAGATATTTCACTCTCAGGCTTTATTTCTTGCCTCTGGCTCTGTGAAAATAAATTATCCTGCTCATGAAATATTTTGCCATATCAAACTTGACTCATATAATAAGTACTATATATTATTATTATATATGTGTGTGTGTGTGTTACAATACTTTTGCATGAGTCATTGTACAATATGGAGAGATATTTCACAAGCACATGTAAGTATTGTCACAAGCCAAAGGCAAGTAAAAATACAAACTTATAGTGAAATATCACCTTTTTACATAAAACTGAATAGTTTCGTCTTAACTTGCTATAAAAATTCATTACTTTCTAAATGTCTTACAGACAAGGAAAAAAAAATTCATACTTTTTTTATGTTACCAACTGGTTGCCATAATTACAGGTGAAAAGTTCAATATCTGGAAATCACCTCTGGTAGAAGTAAACTAAGATAACCAATTAACTAACAAAATAAATATTATTAGTGGGTTAGCATTCAAATTTAAATGTAAATTAGACCAGCTCGCTTGCCATTTGTGCTCAAGCTCATCACTAGCTTAAGTATTTTTGTTTCTTTACCTCCCTACCTATTTCCTGCCTTCCATTCTTTTTGGTTATTTTTTTCCCTTTTTACAATAATTTGGTCAGCTCATGTGCACCTTGCATTGAGGACAGGCTCTTAACTGTCCACTGCACTCACCTAAACTTTGAGATTTCTGCAGATTCCAATATTCACTTTCAAATTGTGTGACAAACTTGTTTGCTGCTTCATAAAACAAATCTAGAATGAGAGAGGAAGGGAAGGAAATAGGAGGGAAGGTAAAAAATACACTAATAAATAAATAAAATAAATAATGAAAAATAAAGGTAAAAAGGAAGAAAACATAAAAATACAAATAATAATAATAATAGTAGTAGTATTAGTAATAACAATAATAATAATAATAATAATAATAATTATTATTATTATCAAGTTCTGACCTTTCATAAAAATTTGATTGAAACTTTCTCGCCTAAAGGGGTCTGGAAAAAAGCAAAGGAAAAATGTGAAAAAAATCTTAGTTGTCACCAGGGATTCGAACCCAGGACCACTGGCTTAACTAAGACTTTTTAACATTTTTCTTTGCTTTTTTCCAGACCCCTTTAGGTGAGAAAATTCGATAATAATAATAATAATAATAATAATAATAATAATAATAATAGTAATAATAATAGCAGGAA
>WLWD01004518.1_pt1 | contig 30198 bp, 23 predicted proteins | sample 6712731 | NCBI WGS metagenome assembly WLWD01 (sample SAMN12718690, study PRJNA576275) | sponge metagenome | isolation source: marine sponge | host: Mycale hentscheli | place: New Zealand: South Island, Marlborough, Capsize Point | collected 2014-11-01
TCTAAAATCTTAAACATTGTAATCATATTCATATCCACACACAACCCAACTACTTCTGTATCATTGAGCATCAATTTAAGAATGTGTAAATGTTGTAATCAATGATCAATAGATTGCTGAAACTGTGGCTGTAACCTGGCGTGTCTGCCAATACGTTTTTCTGTTTTTCTTAGTAAGGTCTACAATGACGGCATCAGTATCCGTCTTCCTTGCTCTGAGCTACGTGCGGTGCAAAATCTTAGTTGCGGTTAAAGTGGTTCTTTGACATTCTGGTCCTTCGACTTGCTTGACTGCCCATTCAGCTCGAGGGATTTACACTTAAGGAGAAAAGCCAATGGAAGGAGAATCTGACCCCAGCAACTAAGTTAACCCTACTATACTCTCTAAAATAGCTATCAGCACAACCAGTTTTGGTAGAATATAGCTACCATTAGCTACTCTGAGCTAGCTGCATTTGACCTAATAACATCAACTCCTTGACCACTTCAAACTTTGAGCCCTAGTTTTTATGATGGGGTCAGAAACTAATCTCAAAAGAAGTAGTCATTGTACAGTTTGATTTGGACAGCACAGGAGGTCTAGTGCAGCATACCTAGGTTACCGGCAGGTAAAGTCGAGGCAGAGTAATGTGCAGGTTCAAGGAGTGCGCACATGGTATCAGTATATAGAGTTACATGTGCGCAGGACCTGGCATATTATAGAATAGCACCAAAGACAGCAGGTGGCACAAAATGGACAAAATGGAGAAGGCCACTCTGCTGGGGAAGACAAGTAATAGCAGCAGGAATGCCAGTAAAATTAGCGAGGCAGAGTGTAAAGCCAAGAGGAGGCAGGAGGAGTGGGGCAAGGGCAAGCTGAAGGCTGCCGGGGGGAAGTTCGCCTGCCGAGGGAGGTAGGGACTTAGGTGTGGGCAACCTGCAGTCCTTGGTGCTAGAGCAGGGGTGCAAGTTGGAGATGTTTCTTGACATGTGGGCCAAGAGGCCGGACACTGCAGGGAGAAGTGGGGACAATTAAGAGGCTGGCACACGTGGGCATAGGCAATGGCAGAGCTGAGGGATAGTAGTTGGTTACAAAAAAAAGAAAGGAAAGGGGAGACATAGCAGGGGCGGGGAAGTAGCTACCGGGTAAGCTTGTGCATGTGTGCCTGAGTCTCTCCCCTTTTCAGCTCACTGGAACGTGATAAACTTATGAGATCGGTGGGCTATGTGCGCAATACATGAAGGGTGTGAAAAAATGGAAAAGGGGGAGAAGAAGGGTGAGAGGTCATGTTTGCATACAGAAAAGGCGGAATAGATGGAGTGTGCTAAGGGAGAAAGGATTAAGAAGCTAGCAGGGTATTAGGACACAAGTAAGTTCGGCTTGAGATCAGGACAGTTACTGTTCACTGCACTGGGTGATGCAGTAGAATGGGTATGGCTAGGAGAAAGGGAGCCAGCTGGCTGCAGCATTATATAGATGACTTCATAATGGTGGGCAAAGCTGGATCAGGAGAGTTTTCCATGGAAGCCTTCAAGGAGGCATATGCTGTGCTTGGCACTGTATATGTGAATGAGCAAATGGTAGTCTCTATCCGTGGTCAGTGCATCTGCCACCACATTGTCCTCTCCCTTAATATGCTCGGAAACCAGGACGAAGGCACTGGATGCCTCCATAAATGCCAGACATCTCCTCAAGTGCATGGCATGCACTTTCTTGCATGAGCCTGATCTTATGGCCACCGCCACGGCCATGTTATCACATCTTGTCTTCACGGTGAGGCCCCGCCACTGTCTTCCACACACTGCAGGTGGCGGCAGCAGAAGCAGAGCAGGTGTCTCTGGAACTAGTGGAAGTTCTGACATTCACGCGAGTGGAGTGGTTAGAGCAGCTGTGGGGAGTGCTGTGGAGTTTTACTTCTCTCAAGGTATAGCCTGGAGCACCACCAAGTGGTATGATGCTGTTTGGAAGAAGTATGTTGGAATGTGTAACTGTATGGGCTAGATGCCACTGCCAGCAACTGAAGAAAAACCCATTGCTTATGTGGTATAGCTGGCAGCTGAGGGAGTGCAGACAGCTGCCATAAAGTACCACCTGGCTTGCATCAGACAAGTCCAGATCAAGGCTGTCTTGGGCACTCCTGACTGGGGAGCTATGGCTAAGCTAAACCAGATTCAATCTGGAATAGCCAGACACAAGGCGGTGTCGTGACTGAGCCCGGCCGTCAGGAACCTGGTTACTTTGGAACATCTAAATGCCATGCAAATGGTCTGGAAGTAGGGTGGCAGCAGAGGAGTGATGCTGTGGGCTGCCACCTGCATGTACTTCTTTATCTGAGCAGGGGAAGCATTGGCTCCAGACGGGGAGGGATTCGACCAGAATGCACACCTGTTGTTCGACGACGTGAGGGTGGACAACCTGGAGAAACCTAGAGTGGTGTGGACAGGTCCAAGAGACTTCACCTAGAACTTAGATGTTTGTGTGTTTGTGTTAATCATGTATGCATACCTCTGGTGTGTGTTATGAATCCATTCTTTTGTCAGACTTGTCTGCGGGGCCACCCTGTAGTCAGGTATCACCTTTTTTCCTTAACTTGTTTACTGTTAAGCATGTGACTCTGGTAGTTATACATGCACTCATCTCTTTTTCACTGTTCTGTTCTTATTCAAGTTTTTGAAGAAGTCGTTCTTGAGTCTCTCTCTCTCTAGCTAGCATCCAGTGTGTTAGCTAGTAAGGTGGCAAGTGGAGGAAATAGTAATTCTTATCTGGCAGGAGTACAGGGACTTAATCACCCTGGTGTCAACTGACAATCTCTGCGCCAGCCACCCCTCCATAATTTGGTCCTTCGAGCCGGATTTGTACCTGCTGTTAAAGTATTCGATTCTCTCAGAACTCTATTCGTGATTTGTCTACTGTTCGTTTTTTTCAACTACCTTCACTTCTCGTTTTGAAAGTCTATTTTTTCGATGGATGGTACTGCTACTGTGCTTTCACCTGAAGACAGTCTCAGGACAGCTCAAGAATCTGAAGTGCGCTACCAGTTGATGTATAAAAATCTTCAGCGTGAAACAAGCGAACTTCTGTCCCTTCCAGTTACTGAACTGTTGGGAGTAGATATAGAACAGCACCTGTCAGAAGCAACCAATTTGCATGGCAGCTATGCCACAACCTCAGTCCTCATCAGTGAACTCATGGTGAAGTTAAAAACAAGAGACGCAGAAAGTATTGAAGATGGCATGTTTACCTGTAAGAAGAAAATTAAGAAACTCAAGGATGAACTTACAAGACTGCGTGCCATAAAAGATGCCTACAAAGGCTCTCTTAGTATGAAGAGACTCATCGGACAACTTTTTAGTGTTGATAATCTGACAGGACCTGCCTGTCAGTCAGACATACAAGCACTCAGAAAGTATGTTGTTGGATTCAAATCTGATCTCCTGTCCTTGCGCTGCCCTGATGTCCAGAGCATCTATGATGAGGTGATTCATCTCTCTGCCGCTATCTTTGAACGAAGTGAGAAACAGCTCTTGGACGCAATGTCCACTGCTTCCGCTTCTACTGACGCCGAATCCACAACTGCTCCTACTAGAAGAAAGCTCAAGGAATTACCTTTGCCTACCTATTCCGGTGATCTTGCTGAATGGAGGTCATTTTTGCGCCTCTTCCTTGAGGCCATGGAAGACTCCTTTACTGACAATGAGAAACTCTCATATCTCATGGATTGTCTCAAAGACAGAGAAGCTCTAGAGATTGTTCAGCAAGCTATTATCAATGGAGACAGCTTTGCTAAAGTAGAAGAATCCTTGAAGTCGTTGTTAGATCGACCCCGAGAAGTTTTTCTACAAGCTTTAAATCTCATCTATAAAGGTGGTAATATTGATTATGATTGCTCTGGTCTATCTACTCTCGTGAATGACTTCCGCAAGGTGTACAACACTCTTCAACGGTATGGAGACCAGACTATGGCTCAAGTACTCACTGCTACAGCTGAACTACGGATGACTGATACTCTTCGGAAAGAGTGGATTCTTCACCAAGAGGATCCGCATACCATCCCGCAGTTTGAGGAGCTCTTAACATTTGCGGACACTCGTCGCAAACTGCTCACTGCTACTACTAGCAAGGTTTCGGCTTCGGTGAAGCAACCCAAACCAATAAGCCAGCACAAGAAGAACGTCCTGCAAGTTCAACGTACCACTGTGTCAGATAAGTGTCTTTATTGTCAGTTACCTCATGTTATTTATGTGTGCTCAGACTTCAAGAAGCTGTCAGTTTCTGCTTGCAAAGAGCAAGCTAGACGCAAGGGTCTCTGTTTCAACTGTCTGTGTAAAGGCCACACAATCAATCATTGTACCAGCAAGAATAGATGCAAGCAGTGTGAAGCCAAGCACCATACCCTCCTTCATCAGGATTCTACTTCTGCAATAGAACAGAGCACCACTGAGCCACCTCCTGCAGCCAGCACTGTCGCTTCTGCTACACATCCTCCTACCTCTCGTGCTATGTGTCTACCGAGAACTGTCCTTGCCTTGGCGTCCTCTGGGAGCTATGCCAGACGATGTAGAGCTCAACTGGACACGGGAGCCATGCTGTCTTTGGTAACTCGCAGACTAGCCTATGCTCTCCATGCCAAGAAGATCAAGGGAACAGCTATTTCGATTTCAGGTATTGGAGGAGAGCAGTACAGCACTTCTGAAGTTGAAATTCGCCTTCAAGCTTTACACTCGGATGAATACATTGATGTTCGTGCCAGTGTGGTGGATTCAATCCCTACCTGATCTACCTCAAGAAGGTTTGATGGTTGCAAGCACATTCCTGCATACAAGGACTTGCACCTCTCTGATCCAGGATATTCACCTGGATCAGCTCGATATGTTGTTGGGTATTTCTCATTGTAACGTGTGCTCACTGCCCAATGTTATAGTTTCTGCAGATAAATCATTTAGAGCAGAGGAGACCATCTTTGGTTGGGCTGTTGGGGGAAGTTCTCCGGTTGCCACGGGGGGAGCTTCTTCCACTTGTCTGAAGATGATCACTCACCATGATGACATTTCGGAGCAACTCCAGCGATTCTGGTCACTAGAAGAAGTTCCAGGAGAGTCCACTCTTTACACAGACGAAGAGAAAGCAGCTGTCACACACTTCCAGGATACCCTCAAGCGAAGCCCTAATGGAAGGTACATTGTTGGTCTTCCAAGAAGAGAACCACGTTTGGAACTCGGAAGATCCAGGCACACTGCTCTTCGACGATACAAGCAGAATGAGCGAGCCCTCAAGAGCAAGGGACGTTGGGATTCCTTTCATCAAGGAATAGAAGAGTACCTTCAGTTGGGTCATGCTGAGAAGGTTCCCCAGCAAGACTTGGACAAGCCATCAGCAGACATCTTCTATTTGCCAATGCACGGAGTCGTGAAGGATTCCACTACAACCAAGCTTCGTATAGTTTTCGATGGGTCAGCGAAGACAATGTCAGGATACTCACTTAACGATATCCTGCTATCAGGCCCATCATTGTATCCATTGCTGTCTACTGTACTCACCAAGTTCAGGAGACATAGAATTGGCATGGTAAGCGACATCTCCAAGATGTTTCGTGAAGTGGCCTTGCTTCCAGAAGAGTATGACCTGCATAGATTTCTCCACCGTGATGAGACTGGAGAGATTGTCGATTTTCGTATGCACCGCTTGACCTTTGGTGTGACTACTTCTCCTTATCTGGCCACACAGGCTCTTAGGCAGCTTGCACAAGATCACCGTGAAGAATATCCAAACGCTTCAGCCATTGTACCCACGAACTTCTATGTGGACGATTGCCTTGTTGGAGCTGACACTACTCTCCCGGAAGCCATTGGACTGAGAAATGAACTGAACGCTCTGTTTAGCAGAGCTGGAATGACTCTCCGTAAATGGAGATCGAACTCCATGGATCTCCTCCAGACTATCCCAGACTCCCTCAAGGAACAAGGAAGTCTTGACATTTGTCTGTCTCCAGCAGAGCATGGCAAGGCTCTAGGACTGTGCTGGAATTCTGTCGACGACACTCTATCTGTCTCTGTTCCCACTCTGCCATTGGACTCTCTGGCGACTAAGAGGTCTGTGTGCTCTGCCATTGCTAGGACATTCGATGTGATGGGATGGTATACTCCAGCCATTTTACCAGCGAAACTGATTCTTCAAGAGTTATGGAATTACCAGTTGGCATGGGATGATCCACTTCCAGATGATCTTCAGCATCGGTGGAGATGTTGGGCTGCCGATCTTGACCGACTCAATCAACACACCATTCCACGTTATACTGGTTGCTCTACTGAGAAGATCAGACACAGATCCTTACATGGATTCAGTGATGCATCCTCCAAGGCATATGGGTGTGTCATCTATCTGAGGATTGTGCTGGAGAATACAAAGACTCTCACCTTCCTCATTACAGCCAAGAGTAAGGTTGCACCCCTCAAGGTTCAAACAATCCCTAGAATAGAGCTCTGTGGGGCTCTCTTGCTTTCTAACTTGTTGTCTAGAATTTCTGTTGATTTAGAGATTCCTGAAGACTCTGTGTATGCGTGGACAGACTCGTCAGTTGTCTTAGGCTGGCTACGCACTCCTGCCTACAGACTCAAGGTCTTTGTGGCACACAGAGTCTCCCGAATAGTTGAAACTGTTCCTACCCTGAAGAAAGGCTATATCTGCATCTACGTATGCTTCGTGGTCAAGGCTGTCCATCTTGATCTAGTTGCTGACCTGTCAACAGATGCCTTCCTGGCATCTCTTCGACGTTTTGTTGCTCTACATGGAGCTCCATCTGACTTGTATAGTGACAATGGCTCCAATTTTCGAGGAGCAGATCTGGAGCTCCAGAGACTCTTCACCCTGCTCGAGTCAACCTCCACTCAAGATCGCCTGCAGAACTGGGCTTTCACCAGGAGTTGTCGATGGCATAACTCTCCCAGTAGAGCACCACACTTCGGTGGTCTTTGGGAATCTGCTGTAAAGGTTATGAAGAGGCTACTGAAGAAGGTTTTTGGAGAACAAGTATTACGAGTGGACGAGTTGCAAACCTTTTTGTTCGAAGCTGCAGCAGTTATGAATAGCCGACCATTAGCACCAGTGGATGCACACTCTAGTGATGGGACAATCCCTCTCACTCCAGGACACTTCCTCACAGGAGGACCTCTGACTGCTCTTCCGAGTGAGCCTGATCCCGTCAAGACATATACGTACAGCAGAAGATGGAGTTATCTCCAGAGGCTAACTGTTGATCTCTGGAGGCGATTGCAGAAAGAGTATCTTTTACTACTTCAGAAACGAGCAAAATGGAGAGATCCAAGTTCTAGTGTTTCCGTAGGAGATGTGGTATTGCTGAAAGATGAGGATACCTTTCAGAGAACTTGGCCATTGGCCAGAGTAACAGCTACTTATCCCGGCACAGATGGATATGTGAGGGCTGTCGATGTCAAGATAAACAAGAAGATTTACAGGCGACCAATACACAAACTTGTCAGAATACTCAGGGAAAATCAAGGATCTCCCCTTGGGGGGGAGTATGGACAGGTCCAAGAGACTTCACCTAGAACTTAGATGTTTGTGTGTTTGTGTTAATCATGTATGCATACCTCTGGTGTGTTATGAGTCCATTCTTTTGTCAGACTTGTCTGCGGGGCCACCCTGTAGTCAGGTATCACCTTTTTTCCTTAACTTGTTTACTGTTAGGCATGTGACTCTGGTAGTTATATATGCACTCATCTCTTTTTCACTGTTCTGTTCTTATTCAAGTTTTTGAAGAATTCGTTCTTGAGTCTCTCTCTCTCTAGCTAGCATCCAGTGTGTTAGCTAGTAAGGTGGCAAGTGGAGGAAATAGTAATTCTTATCTGGCAGGAGTACAGGGACTTAATCACCCTGGTGTCAACTGACAATCTCTGCACCAGCCACCCCTCCATGGTGTTCATCCACGTAAAAGAATCCAAGACTGACAGACTGAGGTGTGGTGCCAATGTGTCCCTGGGGCAGACAGGAGAGAGTATCTGCCTTGTTGAGGCAGTACTTCACTTCATGGTACAGAGGAAAGCCGATCTTGGTCCATTCTTCAGGAACAAGATGGGCAAAGCCTGGAATTTGTGGCCGAAGTAAAGAAGGCTCTCTCGCAGCTGGAATGGCCAGCCACAAAATTTCTGGGCAACGCTTCCACATTGGAGTGGCCATGACGATGGCTCAGAATGGGGCATCGGAGGCGGAGATCAAAGCCTTGGGAAGGTGGAAGAGCAGGCAGTACCAGGGCTTGTGAGGAGTGAAGTCGGTAATTCAGAGCTCCCTGATGAAGAAACTGATTCAGTAGGCTGAACCCAAGGAACTGGACAAGTTACTGGCCTGTAAGTCCGGTAATGTATGATTAAGTTGTGCTGTCTGTCTCGTCTCTATTTGCAATTTTGGTCTGCAGGATGTGTGTGTGGCAAACTAGGGATTGGGGATGGGAGTGGTAGTGCTGGGTAGTTATAATGAGGGGACTGATGTAGTCTTAGGGAGTAGAGTGGTGTATGGATGGCGTAGTGGGTGAGTCGGAGCAGACGGGGCTCTCTGAGTGGCCATATTGGGGGAGGATTTGGGAGAAGCAGCTTCCCGGCAAGCAAACAGCTACTGTCAGGAAGGCAGGTCTGCAGCACAAGCGCCACGACTGGCCTTGACCCAAAACGGCCAAATCGGAGGCCCCGCCCTGTGGAAAGGGCAGGTGTGGGGTCAGTCGGGGTATGGGTAGCTGTTACCCGCTGCCACCAGAGAAGAGGCTTGCTCGCAGACAGTGCTTTGTTACCAAAGGCCAACTGCTCAACTTCCTACCTTCCTAGCTAAGAGGCTCAAGGCCCATCTTATAGGATTGTAAGGTATTGAAGGACAGAGGAGACTTTGGACTTGTGCAAAATCAGACAAGCTCAACAACTGACAAGCACGAGTCAGGGCCGTAGTATATAAAACCCTTTCCCGCGCATATACACAAATCTAATTGGACACTAAATATAGAACACAACTAGATGACCATAAAAGGATGGTAAAACATGGTGAACTCTACACATAACATTATACACACAAACACATACTGTTATGAGTTCCCATTAGCAAGTCTATTGTTGTTCATAGTCTCCTGACTTCTTCACTCTTCTTCTCTTCTGGGTGGGCGTTCCCACATCCCCCTCCGCTTAGGTTCGAACACCGTCTCGAGTGAGCCACAGGAACGACCACGGCTTCTTCACTCATGTCTGGCCAGGCCTGCCTGCTGAGACCATCTGCATTGTCATTTTCTAAACCAGGTCTGTATACTATATCAAGATCAAATTCCATATGTTTCAAGGCGAACCCATGCAGTCTCCTATTGAGAACTCTGGATTTCATCAGCGACGTCAATGCCAGGTGATCAGTTACCACGGTGAAGTGTCTTCCATATAGGTAAGGGAGGAAATGCTGCACTGCCCTCACCACAGCTAATGCTTCTAGCTTTGTCGCCGAATAGCGCACTTCTGCCCCACGGAGCTGCCTACTGAAAAAAGCCACCGGCACTTCATGACCATCCCTAAGAACATTTAACACGGCACCCACACCCCGACCACTTGCGTTGGTGTGAAGAACAAAAACATCAGACACAGAAGGAACATTTAAAACTGAAAAATTACACAAAGCAACACATAACTCACGGAAGGCTTCCACCATCTCCTGAGTCCACTTGACTTTCCCAGGAGCCTTTGATGAGGTTGAGGGGGTCAGCAATGAAGCATGTTCACCGAATCGCGGAATGAAGCGTCGATAATAACCAACTGTTCCGAGGAATGCCCTGAGGTCTTTCCTTGTCACTGGTTGTAAGAAGTTCTTCATTCCATCTATCCTTGCTTCAGGTACAGCCACCTTTCCATCTCCAACATAATGACCCAAGAACTCCACTTGCTTCATCCCCCATACACACTTCTCCCTCTTGAGTTTTAGACCACTCTGCCTAATTGCCTCCAATACCTTCTTCACATGCAACATATGATCATCTGCATTCTCAGAAAAAATAAGGATGTCGTCTATGTATACAACTGCAAACTCAGTACACTCTCTCAAAACCTTCACCATAATCTTCTGAAACAGGGCAGGGGCATTCTTAAGCCCAAACGGTAGAACATTAAACTTGTAAGTACCCCGGGGTTACAAATGATGTGATGTCTTTGGAAGCCTCTTGCAAAGGAATTTGGTAATATCCCTTACATAGGTCCAGTTTAGAGAGCACCTTTGCACTACCAACTATGCTTAACAACTCCTCTATATTGGGTATTGGGTACTGCAACTGGTCTGTCAAAGCATTCAAACCTCTGTAATCGATACAGACTCTTACACTGCCATCTGGTTTAGTCACTGGCACAATGGGAGCACCCCAAGGTGAGACAGACTCTTCAATCCACCCCTCTACAACCAGCTGATCTACGGCCTGCTTTACTTTCTCTTTGATGGCTTCTGGCACTCTATAGGGCTTGTGGGATACTGGGTTTACATCTTTCCTTATATCAATGGCCATTGCTTCTCCATTATACCTCCCAACTGTACCATCTAGCAGGTCACCATACTCACACAACACTTCGTCAATCTTGGCTTTCAACCCAATATCAGCCTCTCCACGCAGCTTAACCCTCGACTCATCTAGCCCAGCATCATCAGCAAGGACAGTTACCCCATTAATGTGTAATGGCCTCTCAAAGTATTTCTTGGCAGAATTGATGTGGATTGTTCTGCACTTCCTAGACACAATGTCCTTCACACGATAATTCACACGGCTTACAGCCTTCTCCACCACATAAGGACCATCCCAAGCATCACTAAACTTGCTAGACTTCCCAGGGATCCTGACCCAAATCTTATCACCAACATCCAAACTTCTCTCAACTGTACCCTCATCATACTGTTCCTTTCTCTTCTCACTCTCCCTAACACCATACTCCATAGCACTGTCCCTCATGATCTCCAATTTATCCACCAATTTCTCTGCCCATTCACTCACATTCATCTTCTTGTTCTCATTCTCAAACCATCCATTATACACAATGTCAAGGGGAGTTCTCATGTTTTTCCCCCAAACTAGCTCGTATGGACTGAAACCAGTAGATCTTGATGGCATTTGTCTCAGTGTAAACAACGCAAAGGGGAGCTGTTCCACATAGTCTTTTCCCTGTGCATGAGCTTTCTTCAGCATGCCTTCTAAGGTACCGTGCATGCGCTCTATAGCGCCATTGCACTAGGGATGGTAGGGAGTGGTATGTTTCAACTCAATTCCCAACAGACTTGTCAGTTCCTTCATCAGCTTGCCACTGAATTGAGAACCGTTGTCAGCCAATATCTGTAATGGCAGACCAGTTCTGCCGAAAACACCTATAAGGGCATCTGCTACTGCCTTAGCAGTGATGCTTCTCAGGGGGACAATGTCTGCACAAATGTTGGGCCAAGTAAACCTTTTCTGGATTATCTGCTTCACCTTACGAAAGCCTAAGTGTCCAGATTTATCATGTGCAAGCTTGCATAACAGGGCTCTCCTTGACTCGGGTACCACAATTCTTTTCACTTCACCCATGAGGTTGTTCAACACACAATGTAACAATAGGCCATTCTCCCATCTGTACCCCCGTTCCTTTGTGCATGCAAGCCTCCTGCAACAAGTAAGAGAGCTGTCATTCTGAACTTCCACGGCAAACTTAGCTCTGTCATGCCCTTCCTTCACACAATCCAACTCAACAGGTGTCTCTCTCTCTTCCTCTTTCTCTTCACTTTCCACAACTTCAGATTCTTTTCCAGTCACCTCTTCCTTTTGTGTGACGTCCTGTTCAGTGGGGCGGTGGCCAGCGGCTGTTGAGTCCACATCTACAGCTGCACCAACAGGAGCCACCTCTCTACAGTCACCTCCACTACTATCCTTCCCATTCATATCAAGTTCAATTAATACAGCATTCTCACTATCAACAATCACTTTCTCTACTTTACTCTCCTCATCCACTTGTTTCTTCATTGCCCTGGTTTCGACCATGCACACTTTATTCTCTTTGTGTTGTCTGTCAAACTCACTCAACAATGCAGACATCCTCTGCTTGTCAACTAGTGTAAGCTTTAGCAAACCCTTCTCCCCCAGATGATCGCTCACGGCTGCTCTCTCCAGGTATTTACTCCCATCAACATCAATGGGGACCATTGCCACTCTTCGTTTTCTGTCAACTAAACCCTCAAAATCCGTAAGTTCAACCACTTCTCCTGTATACCATGCCTCAGCTATCAACCCTGGAAGGTATCACTGATATATCTGCCCCTGAGTCTAAAACTGCAACCACACTACAGCCACTCACCAGAATATCCATTTCATTCTCCTTCTGTCCATTCTTCGTCACTGATACTACATTGTTCTTCTTCCAACCTTTGTCTCTTTCCTTCGTCTTGTCAGACTTCTCCTTCCCTGCTTGGGCGTTCTTGTTGGGGCACAAAGAACTGATGTGTCCCTGCTGCTGGTATATGTAACAGGTAGGTGTCGGTCTCTGGGGCTGTCTCCACGATCCTGACCAACAGTCTGCCGTCTTGTGGCCTACCTTGCCACATTTTTCACATGTGGGCTTCTCACTGGTATGCTTGTACCAGTTATACTGTGGGTATTGTGTCTTCTGCCTATCAGTGGACTGTGAACATCGGTAGGAATTCTTCTCTGTGTTTATCACTGAGCCATAGATCTCATAACACTTGTAGACTGTAGTTGAGAGATCATCAATGCTGTACCATTCACCATTCGCAATGGCTGTGATGAGTTGAGAGGTCCCAACATTGTGGAAAAAGGCAAGCATCCATGCACTCACCACCACCTCACTATAGTTCCCGTCGGCCATCACTCTCTCGACCAGGGACCTGACATGGTTCACTAACTCCACACCCGACATCTTAGCCAATGCACTCATGTCTGGTCTCATAAAATGTCTGGCTGCACTTGATGAGGTAAGCCCGGCTACTGCAAAAAGTTTCCTCCTTACATCTGCGAATGTCATATCTTCACTTATCTCAGTATTCTGAAGTGCTATCGCCATCTGACCTGACAACACCTCTGACAACCTTGCATTCTTTGTCTTATGATCCCCACCATATGTGTCCAGCATGCGTGAGTAATTCTGAAGTTGTGCTGGTAATAGTGCAGCAGTTGAGATTTTTGGGAAAGTACGAATAGCTTGGTTTAGCCTCTCCTTCATCTCTCTGTCCTTTTCTCTCTCTTTTTTCCAGTCCAACTCTGCTTCCATCTGTGCCCTCATTCTGGCTACGTCCTCTTCTCTCTCTTTCTTTTGTCTGGTAATGTCTTCTTTTCTTGCCTGCCTCCAGTCAGCGGCTTGCTGTGTTGCCTGTTCCTGCTGGCTCTTTAACAGTTGGACCATCGCACCTAAGAGTGCCTCCTGTCCGTTGTCTATGTGGGTTCCGAGAAAGTCACCATTCGTCAGTGTGCCAGTCAAAACCGACTCTTCCACTTCATCTCTGCCATCTCGGCTGCTTCTATCCTCCGATTCCATACCCCATGCAAGTTCGCTACTATCCTTGTCCATCGCCTGCCGGTCCATTCTCGATGATGAATTCTGGCGCAGGTTGTACTTGCAAGTAGTTGGTCGTTTTCCTTGCTTATCACCCTCTAGACTCATGCTTCAGGCTCCCGGTTCCGTCAAGCTGACCCGGAGCTGGCTTCCACCTGTACAAAAATAAAACACACGCAGTAAATACAGATATAACACACACAAAACAGATAAATGTTCCACTACTGTTCCAGATGAGCTCCACGGATCTCGTATCCTTCTACTCGGGGACTACGCGGATATTCCAATTGACGCCTCCCGTCTCGTCGGGCTGCTCGCTCTTGCTGAGGTAGTAAGTGCCGTCTTCTTGACGTGACCACTCGGTTGTAGAGCCAAGTGGATTTACTTTGTCCGCTTCTTCTTGTTCACGAATGGACTTCAGTAGGGTCCGTTACCACCGCTGGCACCAGGAATGTGGGGTCAGTCGGGGTATGGGTAGCTGTTACCCGCTGCCACCAGAGAAGAGGCTTGCTCGCAGACAGTGCTCCGTTACCAAAGGCCAACTGCTCAACTTCCTACCTTCCTAGCTAAGAGGCTCAAGGCCCATCTTATAGGATTGTAAGGTATTGAAGGACAGAGGAGACTTTGGACTTGTGCAAAATCAGACAAGCTCAACAACTGACAAGCACGAGTCAGGGCCGTAGTATATAAAACCCTTTCCCGCGCATATACACAAATCTAATTGGACACTAAATATAGAACACAACTAGATGACCATAAAAGGATGGTAAAACATGGTGTCTGGGACCTAATCCCAGACCAGAAGAAGAAGACACTCAAGCACAAGAAAAGAGAAGAATCATGTGAACACATCATCATACTCCATACTTTACCATATCACCACTCTAACTATATTCATCCTTAACCACACTTACTACACAACCATTCATCATGCCAAACCACCAACCCACAGTAATCCTGTACCACTCACACTGCTTATAAGTGCTGTAAATGTATGTCTAATTGTTCGATGAGTTTAAAACCTGAAGCCTCTCATACCATCAGGGGTATAGCCGCTTTTAGGAGCTCAGAGCGAGACTGCAATTGCTAACGCGACAGCGGTTGAGCTCTAAGTGTACCGCGGGCGTCTCGGGGTCTCATCAGCCTGGTCCTTCGACCACACCTACTCGTAACACCATCTGTGGGGAGATAGACTAGCTCGTGCTTTACACCCACTTGCACTCCCCCACATTTGGTCCTTCGAGCCGCCGTTCGTACCTGCCATCTCGCCCGAGCCATCGACGATCCTACACTTCTACTATGGCAACGGAGGATTCCCGTCCATCACCACCGCTCGACATGATCCGACGACAGCGCGCCCATCGCCGCGGTCAAGTCACAATTTGCTCGAAGAAATTAGCCGCACTATACGACCGAACCCTCCGTGACACCACTGTCAGCGAGGGAAGATCCCTCCTTCGGACACTCCAAACCGAAGTGGAGAAGCAACAGGCCCTGCAGGATCTCATCGACGATGCAGTGGCCGCTGATATCGAAACCCTCGAATCCGAGTTTGCGGAGCGGGAGAGAGACGCGGACATTAACTCGTCTCTAGTGCGTGACGTGGAGACCTTTATTGCTCAGGCCGAAGCATACGACCTTGGGAGAGTCCTCGCGGACAGACTTCAGAAATTCCTTAACTATCGCGACCACACGGTCTATGAGGTCCGCGACGAACTCAAGAAGCTCCAGGATCTGCACGCGGACTTCTGTGCTAAAGCCGCCCTGCATCCCAGGTCTGAAGAACTCGCCAACTACGCCAACGCTATTAACAACATCCTGGTGGAAGCGGTTGCTAAGATGCCGCGGATGCCAGCCGCTCCGATCGCTACTTCTCCTCCTGCTACTACCTCCACGCCTGAACGACCTCCACTCAGCCGTATGGCCCCCATCAATGTGGATATCGCCAAATTCAACGGCGACCCTCTATCCTGGGCCAACTTTGAGGCACTATTCAGCTCCACACTGAGGACGAGGGCAGAGTCGTTCAGCGAAGCGGACAAGAGAGCCATCCTTGCCACAGCCATCCAACATCCGGAAGGACGCAAGATCCTGGAAGATGACCCCACGGCCACCGTAGACGACTGCCTAGCCCAGCTGCGCCAGTATTTCGGCCGGGCCGAGGTCGTCGTGCCACTCCTACTCGATCGTATCCTCAATCTACCTACAGTCACAGAGTCCTTCTCAAGCGTTCAGGACTCCCTCCACCGTGTTGTTCGCGGACACAAGGCCCTCACGGCTCACATCGGCAACTCTCTCTCGGAATTCCTAACCTATCTCATCGGGTCTAGGCTGGATCCGCAGATGAGCCGTGACTGGCGCCTCCACATCAACAAGATCAGAAACCCGACCCTGGAAACGTGGAGCGAATTCGCCAACGGGAAGATCTGCCATATGAGGCCATCGGCAGTTCCTTCCCAAGACGTCAAGCTACCCACTCCATCCAGCACCAACGCCATCACGGTACCTCAATACATGCCGTCTCCAACCTCATCGCTCGTACCTACGTCGCCATCCAACCGACCCTTCAAACCAAGGACCAGCCCAAAATGCGCTGCCTGTGGGGAGTCGCACCTACTCAATCGATGCCCTACCTTCATTGCCCTCGACGTGGACAAACGAAACAAAACAGTACGTGACCGCCGACTCTGCGTGAACTGTTTCTCGGACAAGCATACGTGTCGTCTCTGTCCGAGCAAGTTCTCGTGTCGCCATTGCGGTGGAAGACACCATTCGCTCCTACACCGTGATCGCGAAACTGCTCCTACTCCTGCTGCCGCCACTACGAACGCCGCCGCCGTCGTCGACAGAACTTCGACACAGCCCTCCACCACACCTCCCGCCATGGACACAGCCTTCCCAAACACTGTGGTTGTGTCCCTCGAAAATGGTCAACGTTCAGCTAAAGCGAGAGCCATGTTCGATTCGGGCGCGGGAGCCTCCCTAATGACGGAGGAATTGGCCAGCAACCTAAAGCTCAAACGCTACCCACAACCGATGTCCATCACTTGCACATCAGGACGCATAACATCCAAGTTCTATGTGGTCACCCCCGCTGTACTCTCACTCCAAAAAGTTCCAAACGAAACCTATCAACTTCATTGTCGTGCCCAGCCTCATCACCACAGTCACTCCTACCAACCGGGACGACATCCTCAAAGCCTCCTGCCTCACTAACGCCGAGCTCGCAGATCCAAGTCTCGGTGGACCCGTGGATATCTTCATCGGCGTATCCGATATCGACGACTGCGTCACCGAAAGCCCCAAGAAAGTCGACGGACTCCGTCTCATAAAGACACCCTTTGGCCTAAGCGTATCCGGACCCTGCACCTCAAAGCCAGCTGTGGGAGCCAACGCCGCCATTGTGGAAACCGCTCTTCCGGACGACCTCAACTCCAACCTCTCCAGACTCTGGGAGCTGGATCAAGTGCCAGAAGCCCCATCCTGCTCCGCAGACGATGCCAAAGCCGTACGCCATTTCCATGACACCATCAAGTACGTCAACGGACGCTTCTCCGTTTCCCTGCCACACGTCTCCGACGCCCCAACGTTAGGAGACTCCAGAAAGCAAGCCTACAAAAGATTGCTATCCAACGAGAGATCCCTCCTCGCCAAAGACAAACTAGAAGCCTTCAACAACGTCCTCAGGGAGTACATCGACCTGGGACATGCCCACTTCGTTCCAGCAGACCAACTTCACAACTCACCAAGCTACTACCTTCCGGTACACGGCGTTTTTAAAGACTCCTCCTCCACAACCAAATGTAGAGCTGTCTTCGACGCCTCCGCAGTTACGTCTTCTGGCAAGTTGCTCAACGACACCCTACTCACTGGACCTAACTTATACCCGCCACTCACGGACGTCCTCGTCAAGTTTCGACTACACCCCATCGGCCTCTCAGCAGACATCTCGAAAATGTTTCGCGAAGTAGCCCTCAACCCAGAACATAGAGATCTCCACAGATTCCTAATGAGAGACACTCAGGGCACTATCAGAGACTGCCGAATGGAACGCTTAACATTCGGGATCAACTGCTCGCCGTTCATCGCGACGCAAGTCCTACACCATCTGGCCGATCTCCACTCTGCGTCACATCCTCAAGCTTCATCTGCCATCCTGACGACGTTTTACGTGGACGATTTCCTCTCCGGAGCCGACACTGTGGAAGAAGCCGATCATCTGTGGAGACAACTGTGTGAACTCCTCTCTCGCGCTGGAATGACCTTACGCAAATGGAGAACTAACTCCCCGGAAGTCAGAGCCCACATCCCGCCTACTCTACTCGACGAATCTACAGAACCATTGACCATCGCCCAACCACAGGACTCGCCTAAAGCCCTCGGGATCCATTGGGATACGGAAAAAGACTCTCTCCATGTAGCCGTTCCTCCTCAACCGGACGTCACCATCATCACTAAAAGGACTATCGCCTCCGGGACCGCCGCCGTATTCGACGTGCTCGGACTGTTCTGCCCTACCATCATACAAGCTAGGATCATCCTCCAAGAAACGTGGAAAAGAGATCTACCTTGGGACAAACCCGTTCCAGAAGACATTGAAGTCAAATGGAAAGCCTGGCTAGCTGACCTGCCGACTATACTCGCTCATCCGATTCCAAGACGCCTCTCCAACTCCTCATCCTCTTCGGTCTCCAAAACCCTCCATGGTTTCTGCGACGCCTCCACACTCGCCTACGGTGCCGCCATCTATCTAAGGACCACCCACGAAGACGGATCCATCTCAGTTTCTCTGGTGACAGCCAAAGCCAGAGTCGCCCCAGTCAAACCAATCACCATTCCGAAGGCAGAGTTACTCGGAGCCCATCTCCTCGCTAAACTCCTCCGCCACACTGCCGACATCCTCGGTATTACTCAAGGCTGCACGTTCGCTTGGACTGACAGTGAGATCGTATTATACTGGCTGCCAAAACACCCCTCACAACTCGACCGTTTCGTGGCCAATCGTGTACACGCGATCCAAGATCTCATCTCTCCAAGATTGTGGAAACATGTCCGTTCCCAAGACAACCCCGCTGATCTCGCCAGTCGGGGTATGAATGCACCAGACTTAGTCGCCTCTACTCTCTGGTGGTCTGGACCTCCGTGGCTGTCCTCACCTCCAACCGCCTGGCCATTCCGCAAGCTCTCAAAGCCCTCATCTGCCATCTGCGCAGCCACCATCAAGCCCTCAACTTCGATGTCCAAAGCTCAATCCCACTTCCTGGACAATCTGTGGTCACGTTTCGCGTCCTTCCACAAGCTGGTCCGGATCATCGCTTGGATCCGACGTCTTCGAGCAAAACCTCCAAACTGCGATCCCAACTGCCTCAACTCCACGGAAATTTCACAAGCCAAAGCTGTCATCCTCAAACTATCCCAGCTGCAATCCCTTCCAGATGCCTTCAATGCTGCACTCAGCAACTCCGCCCTATCAAAGGCCAACGCCCTCCATAAATTCGGACTCTCCATCTCGGACCAGGGATACCTCCAAATCTGCAGCAGGGTCAGAGACACTTCCAGACCATCCCAACCATCCAAGCTAATCCCGCTCTCTCCGAAGTCATCACTGACCAGGCTTCTCGTGTCAACACTACACGTCACCTACAGCCATGCGGGAATCTCAGCACTCCACTCCATCATAGTCTCAACCTACTACATCCCGAACCTCAGGAACCTCCTGAAGCTCGTCAGCAGACAGTGCCCAGCTTGCCAACGTGCCTACGCCAAGCCCCTCGCCCACGCCATGGGGATGCTGCCCTCTTCGCGCACGACTCCTGCTCCACCTTTCGACAGGACGGGGGTGGACTTTGCGGGACCGTTCGTCCTTCGTCTGGGACACACTCGCAAGCCCGTCCTACTGAAGACGTACGCGACAGTCTTCGTCTGTCTGACTACAAAGGCAGTCCACCTGGACTTATGCGCCTCCCTCTCTACAGAAGACTTCATGGCCACCTTCCGACGCTTCGTTGCTCGCCGAGGCTGCCCGTCACATATGTACTCCGATAACGGAACGAACTTTCTCGGAGCCCGGGAGGAGATCCGTGAGCTACAAAAGCTCACGGAATCCAAAGAAACTACAACAGCGATCTCAACCTTCACTCAGAAACACAACATCATGTGGCACAACATCCCTCCCAGAGCACCGCACTTTGGTGGACTCTGGGAAGCAGCGGTGAAGTCCATGAAAACACTTCTCCGGAAAAACCTGCAACCACACGCCCTCAGGTTTGATGAGCTCACCACCATCCTCCAGGAGGTAGAAGCGATACTTAACTCCAGACCCCTGCAGCCTCTCCACTCTGACGAGGCCGCAGAGGGGGCCTTTCTCACGCCTGGACACTTCCTCGTGGGGCGGCCCCTCATCGCGCCCCCAACTCCTGGACCCCCGGGTGGCAAGATGAGCAACCTCAGGCGATGGAACCTGACCAGCCGATTGACAGCCGACCTTTGGAGACAGTGGTCGACGTCGTACCTTGCTTCCTGTGCTCAGCGCACAAAGTGGCTCCGCGCGGGCAAACCGCCCGCAGTGGGTGACGTCGTCTTCATAAAAGATGAAACGCTGAAAACCCGAGATTGGCCCCTGGCAAGAATAGAAGAGGTCCACCCCGGAGACGACGGCGAGGTCAGAGCAGTCACCATCCGATGTCACGGCCGAACCTATGTCCGCCCAACTTGCAGAATCATACCGTTCCACTCCGAAGATCACCCCGGAAGAGAAGATGACCCATCAACCCAGGCCGGGAGGATGTCTGGGACCTAATCCCAGACCAGAAGAAGAAGACACTCAAGCACAAGAAAAGAGAAGAATCATGTGAACACATCATCATACTCCATACTTTACCATATCACCACTCTAACTATATTCATCCTTAACCACACTTACTACACAACCATTCATCATGCCAAACCACCAACCCACAGTAATCCTGTACCACTCACACTGCTTATAAGTGCTGTAAATGTATGTCTAATTGTTCGATGAGTTTAAAACCTGAAGCCTCTCATACCATCAGGGGTATAGCCGCTTTTAGGAGCTCAGAGCGAGACTGCAATTGCTAACGCGACAGCGGTTGAGCTCTAAGTGTACCGCGGGCGTCTCGGGGTCTCATCAGCCTGGTCCTTCGACCACACCTACTCGTAACACCATCTGTGGGGAGATAGACTAGCTCGTGCTTTACACCCACTTGCACTCCCCCACACATGGTGAACTCTACACATAACATTATACACACAAACACATACTGTTATGAGTTCCCATTAGCAAGTCTATTGTTGTTCATAGTCTCCTGACTTCTTCACTCTTCTTCTCTTCTGGGTGGGCGTTCCCACAGCAGGGAAAAGGCTCACCAACTGTTACGCCCCCACAAACCATTACAGGTTGTCAGGCTGCATGGAGAGAAGGCCTGGTAGTAATGCTTTGGTAATTGTGGTTGGTAATCACCTAGAACGAGACTCTCCAGGTAACTAGCACTCTACTTCATGCCTTTTAGTACACAATACTTAAATTAACAATATTGAATTGTGTATTTAAGCAGAAAAATTAAATTAATCATGATGAATAATTTTGCTTCTGATATTTAGAAAAAAAGTCTTGTATTTTGAGTAATTAGAATTAATTAAGAGAATGACGAGGGAGATGCATGACTGGAGTGCCAGAGAGATGTTTGAAAGAATATAAATGGGCACTTGAGATGCATCTATAAAGCGGTCACAATTGTTAGCTGACTCCACACCCCTACCATGGCAAGCCACCACATTCAAGTTCACAGAGAGGTAGTGCTGAGGTGTAGTTGCTGTCAAGAAGACATTGACTGCTAATGAGCACACCGTCACTGCGACAAATTCAACTGCCACGACTACCAGCTTAATTTCTGCAACTTTATACACCTGTAGAGATTTCTTCAGTGTTTTCCTTAACTTGAAATACTCCTACACAATAAGGAGAGAATATATTGTTACGTACAATTATAATAACAGTATATTATTGTCTTACTTTACATAGGGATTGAATGTCAAGAAAGAGTAAAACAGTACAAAAGTACATTGTCAGGCTCAAATGTAGCGTGGATGCCACATAGAAATGTTGCAAATTTCTAGCAGAACAAGCGCTGAATACAATGTTGGTAGGATAGAATCCATCCACTGCTAGAATGAGTGCCAAAAGTGGGAATGTGGCAGAAATGAATACTGTAATTACAAATACATATTTTAGTTTGCCACTGTTTTTGGCTTGTTCATAGCTGAATGGAAATTTTAAGGTCCAGTAGACAACAGCAGCATAGCAGAGCAGCCAGTAGGAGTATTGAATCAGAATGTAGACTTGCAATATCCCTATATAACAATACAATGATGGTTTGTCAATTATAAGTGACAAGAAAGTTCTATTTTTCACAAAATGATTTTTAAACTATCTAGATAGTTTCATAAATAAAAATAGTTGATGAATGATTTCGTAATAGTTATACCGTCTTAGTTCATTCTAGGAGGACCAATGTTTTGAAATAACATTTCCACACTGTTTTACACATGAAGCTGGAATTAGGAGTGTACATGTATGCATGTGTTTGATAACATTATAATATTATAAAGAAAAAATGCTTTCCAACACAAAAAAAGTCAAACAAAGTCTCTAAATATTTATTTGAATTTTGTTATTTACTTGTAGCTAGCGATAATAGCTAGTGTTACCTGTGAAGAAGCACAGTGCCGGAGACCCAAAAAAGTTTAAGTAAAAATCTTGATCATGACAAAACAAAGATGGATTTAGTTGCACGAGAGTTACGATACCTAATTAAAAAAATGTAAAGTATTCATGTATTACACTTAGCAATGTACTTACCAAACAAAAATGCATCGAATTTAATAAGCATATAATATACAGCTGGATACCGTAACCTGCAATGAATGCAAGCACATTATATAAACAACAAATCAAACTCAGCAGATCTATCAAAATTACACATAAACAACATCCACAAAATCAACTCAATTTATACATTTAGCTAAAGCTACACTAAATCGATTGAAAATAACTAACCATTGTTTTTGTATCGTGAATGCCAATATAAAGTACACGAGTGGAAACACTATGGAAAATGATGCGAAAACCTTTGCTATGGTGATGGCTTGTTGCGCTCCAAATGGAACCCATCCACATGCAGGTGTGCATGATCCAGCATTGTTATTATAATAGAAAGAATCAGAGCAATTTAAAGATCTGTTTGGTAGAATTCTTTCAGAGCTGCATCCAAACTGCTGACATGAACTTGAAATGTTTCACACGTAGTCAACTATCAGCAATAAATAGGCATTGAGAGCATGAACAGATATTTAGAAAATTCCAGGTACAAGTGTGAGTGCTTATAGTACAGTAGGTGATAGCAAGCAAGCTAATGCAAGTACTTTCAATTAGAGCCTTGGGATAGAGGATGTTCACACAACTTTTGTTCCTCTTGTTAATATTTACTATTCTTGTCCAATATTCAATCAAAAGGTAATTTTGTACATCCATTTATAGTTGATTATTTTCAAACACAGAAAGGAAGGAACTAGAGACACATTAAAATGCCAACAAATAGCTACTAGCATGAGTATTTTTATTGAGTAGGTACGTAATTATAGTTAATCAATTATTGTAGCAAAGCCACAAGAACATCTGAACTGATGTTGTCTATTCTTGAGTGTTACATCAAAAGAGAATAGGTCAAAACTAATAAGAACACTGATAGTTTCATGTAGCTAGGTAGCTATCATTTGAACCTAGGGCCACTGGCTTTAGCCACCTTTAATCCACAAATTATGGCTCCTCTCCGGAGGGGGAGGTGTTTCCGGTCGACACCAAAAAGGTGCTTTGACGGCACATAATTGGTGGTCTGTTGAGTACGAGACTGTAGCAAGCGGTACTACTCAACAGTATAAAGAGATAATGTGAGAGTCTTGGAAGTCGAGGGTTGTCGTAGCTCAGTGGTTAGAGCACTGGTGGCTAAAGCCAGTGGCCCTGGGTTCGAATCCCCGGTGACAACTAAGATTTTTTCACATTTTTCCTTTGCTTTTTTCCAGACCCCTTTAGGTGAGAAAGTGTCAATCTAGTTTTTATGAAGGGTCAGACCTTGATAATTGTAAATAAGGTATTTAGTTTTCATTCAACTTGTCATATTTAGTTTTGAAATATGATTTCCATTTTATAGCCAGAAAAAATTCCTAATATATTATCTCACACATAATAAACATAAAAATTTACATGACCTATTGTTATTGTACCTTCGTACTCATCCAAAGATGGCTGCAGAGTATTGCAATCAAGGAAAGTGCTAGGGCCTGAAAACTGTGAGAATTCAAGCCACTCTTTAACACAGAGACTATCCCTGATAGCTTCACAGGATTCACGACTAAATTGCAGAATTCTGTTTCCGTCACAAACTCCATATCCCAACAAACATTGTAAATGCCTAAACAATAGCTGACACTTAGAAGAAATGTTTAGAGTCCTAGAACTATAGTAGAATAAAAGTCTCAAATATTCCTCCAACAGTAAGCCATTGCTGATGGAAACTAAAACTCTATCAGAAGTTGAGACTGAACATTTCATATTGAAAGAAGAGAGTTCATTGAAGCATATAGAATCTTTTTCAAGTAGGTGTCCAGGGGAGCAACTTTTATTATCTGCTTCTGCGGTTCTAATAGAATCCTGAAGACTAAACTGTAACACGTTTTTGAAAGCCACGAAACGACATACAACAATTTTAACAGCTAGTTTTTCATAACATAATGATAATAATATCGTCTGATCAAGCAATCTACTTGTAATTACCTATAGATTTAACTATAATATTTGTAATTACACCTACAGATAACTATAAATATTGTTTCTCTATTGCTAAAGCCGAAAGAGAATAAATAATTACGAGTAACTAGCCTTAGTATTGCTGAGTCTGCCAAACACACAGCCAAGAAGCTATAAAGCTCCAGAGCAGATGGACAGCTATCAGTCCGGCTAAACAGATTTAGTATCAATTATTACTATAGCTTAACACTCATTCAAAAACTATGAAGATCATTTGTGTTGTGTAAATAATAATTGAGTTAGTGTAATAGTTACTTATAATAATTTGATTGAACAAACGAGCACATAAAGCATCAGATCATGTTTCTGAGGGCAGTGGAGAAGGTTTAGGAATGGAAATAGCATGTATATTAGCTAAGGAGGATTAATTAAATTAAATACAAGTGCTAAATAGCTTGCTAAATACCACATCATTAAATGGCATATCCAGCAATACTAATGTTTCACCTAAGGGGTTGAGCTGGGAGTACTATTTCTTGATTGGGCAATGCAATCCCAGCAGACCAGTGTGTCTGGCAATACTGATACTACCTACCTCCCATTGGATGTGACTCCAGAGACACAATACATATTTAGCTTAGCTTCTGTATGACTCACACTGCCTATGTAAGTTGGAGAAAGAATGAAGAATATAGTTGGGATAAAGTATAGACCTAGTAAAATAGTTGACACTGTTAAGAAGGTCAGAATTTCACATTTATAACTGCAGAAACCACCATTGCAACGTTTGAAGTCATTTAGTGGGGTAGGATCATTATCTTTAGGTTTGTGAATGCCCCTCGAATTAACTCCATCAAACGACATCTCTCTCCCAGTTGTTCACAGAGTATCTTTATCCGCACAAAAAAGTGCCGATTAAAGCCACACCTCTCACTGACCGACGGCCTTTCCACCCACTTAGTGAGCCCCTTTTTGCGTTTGGGAAGCCTTAGTACAAAGCGTGCCGTGGATTGGATAGCAAGCTGTGATAGCGATCGAGCTGCCGACTTTGAAGGAAGGGCGGAGGGGTTAGGGAAAAACATCTAGTGCTTCAGACTCCCTATTTAAATGCTCTATTCAAAACTAATTTGCTGGCGAGTGTTTCAGTGAAGCATATGCATGTGTTGGAAGAAGCTGATGATGACACTAGCTTAACTGTGCAACAAGTAGCAGTTAGTTACAAAGATGTGGCTTAGTACAGAGTTGCTATATTATTTATTTGGTCTAGGATTGTATGAAGAAGAAATAGTACAAGATACAGCGCAGTTAGTTACAAAGATGTGGCTTAGTACAGAGTTGCTATATTATTTATTTGGTCTAGGATTGTATGAAGAAGAAATAGTACAAGATACAGCATGCCAGAAACACTTGGATCAGTGAAGATTTTTCAAGATACCGTTGACGTCCTGGCAGAATTTTCAGCAGGAATAGGCAAAATGAAATGGTTAGGTGAACTGATATTAAAATAATACAATCTAAGCTTTTTATTTATTTTTGTTTTTGCGCTAGAAGGGGCAGGGTGGTGTGATCCAGGGCTCCGCCCAGAGATTTATGGAATAGTCGGGCATCAAACTATTTTCCCCTCAAAACAATAATATTCTGTCATCATTTAAAGTATGGAACAAAATAGTTTAACCGCGGTAACTTTTGGAATTATTGCTAGATAGTCGCCCTCTCCCTAGGGCTTTTTCCTCAGGATTGGGTCAGCTATCAGCGATAATAAGTCCTCAAACGCATGGTTTAACTATTACATATCATGTATGTATATAGTAATTAAACCATTGATTTGAAGAATGATCGCTCCAGCCCAGAGTGGGTGTTTATCTAGTGATAATTGCTGTGGTTTAACTATTTTATTCCGTGGTTACCATTAAGGAAAGTTAAATTTATTTTTCAGGTAAGTAAGCTGAGTTTTTTTTTTTGTTGTTGTTGTAGTTGCTGTAGCGAAAAAAAAAATTATGAAGAATGACAGATATGCAACATTACTAAACTGGAAGTGATGACATGTACACTACACACACAACAAACAAACAGCAACAACAACAACGAAAAGAAGAAAGAAAAAGTGTCATATAGAGTAAGTCGTCTATAACCGGTACCTTTTATCAACTATCCTGGTCCTATCGACCAGCATAGTTTCCGGACATCATGAAAAACTTATTATCAACTGGTGTAGTGTACAGACATTCACAAAAACACCCACAATAGTAATACGGAGCTGTGTAATACTTGCCATTACTTTTTTGTTTGTCTTTGACTAGGAAGGAGTGGCTACACTGTGCTTGTGACTTGTGGGGACAAAAACACTGCCAGGAATTTTTGGATGATCAAAGTCAAGAGCGTATTAGCCCACACAATTTACGATAATTTTTTTTCATGTAGTAATGTGACAATACCTCAAAATTGCAAATATGGTTATGATCATAGTTTTCTGAATCCATACCAATTCTTTTGTACTAAAAAACTTGGTTAGTGGTCGATAATAAAGCAATACAATTTGAAGTAAAATCATAATAGGTATTGGTCATCAATAACGGAATTCAAGGGAGTCCACTACATATCTCAGGGATTCATCTGCAAAGAGTTCTGCCACTCAAATGAAAGCTCAAATTTCAGGGCTTACTTAGGTGGAAACTCTGTTGTGAGAAAGAGGATATAGTGTGTGTAAGTGTAAAAGTTCTGGTCGATAATTGGCGGCCTACGATAAGTCACAGTAATAAGTTTATCTACGACCGATAATGATTTCATCAAAATATATATTGCGTCTATTATTGACCACTACAAAGTTTTTAGTATTAAAAATTGGTACTGATTCAGAACTATACGTACTTCTCTCTATGATCACTATATCATGTGGAGTCATGGCGGATGATCTTCACTGTACTACTATAAGATGGTCATTATTTGGAATGTATAATCACATCAATCCTAAAACGCATCGTACATATAGTCCCAACCAAACACACTCACACATGACAGAACCACATTATGAGCATGGCTTCAGTCATTAGACAAAAAAAAAAAAAAACCAAAACCAAAAACAACAACAACAAAAAAATTAAAATTAAGACAACAACAACAAAAAACAACAACAAAGACACCAGTTACATCAATTGGTACATATTTCATGTGCTATAACCCCACTCAGATAATTTGATTTTTGTAACTAAATAGACTTTGAGAGTCATTCAATGAAACAGTATGCTGCATACTAAGTATTGAAACCACATTCAAAACTGAATTCTTATCACAATGCTTCAACTTCATGTTGCCATGAGACCTCCTAAGGGGTCTGGTGGAACTTTTAGTGGTGACTATGTATATAAAAAAAACAACAACAACAAAAAACGACAACATAACTGGTAACATTGCTTGGTGACTTGCATGTAGCATAGACAGCCAGAGCTCCAGAGGTCTCTTTGACTTAACCAAAATGTCTAAAGTATATAAGTTAAGTATAAATTTACATTATATAGAAAAGAGAGAGTGAGAATTGATGTTATAATTAGAGAGTCATGGAAAAGTTTCTGGATAGAGCTCGACTATTTTCAATAAAACTTTATGTTAATGTAGTGACAATGAAGTCTGAATTGTACAGAATGTAATAGCTAGTAACCGAAGCACCAAAGGTGCGAACCATCAGCGCTACTATAGAAACTTCAATTCAAGTACTCGGTTAACTTTTCAGCATAAAGTAAATCTACTGGATACTAAGGAAATGGAGCACTAAAGGTGCAAACCCTTAGCATTACTATACACTAGTTAGCTACTACAAAGACCAAAAGTAAATTTATTTGGAGTAGTGTGAATATGAATATGCCAATGTGTATGTTCACGTATGTCGATATAAAGCTTGAGTAAGTCGAGCAACTCGTGCAATGAAACTGTAGACGTTAATGCTTTCTTTATGAGAGTATGTAGATTACCAGTGACACTCACCTCACCAGTAGTTTCAATGGGAAACTCCAAGGACTCAGGCACTGCTGAGAAAATTGTAGTGCAAAATTACCATGGGCAGCAAAGAAATTATTTGCTGACATGAGTACGGCGTGACTATAGGGGGGCATGAATGACTGACTTACTGACTGACTGACAAACTGAGTTACTGTAACCCCCTCTCACGCATGTCCGCTGAGGGTTAATTATTAGCTCACGTGGTTACAACATGACTAAAAGGGGAGTTACCCGCTAAGGCTAGTACACGCGAAGCTAATAGCTTCGTGTTTTCTAAAAAATTAGCCCAAATTTAAAAGTAACACAATAAAAGGACTTAAATCTTTGTTCCGAGTAAGTTCCTACCTAAATCAACGGTTAATTGTCAGTAATCTCTAAAATCACAGCGTGACAGACAGACAAACACACAAACAGACAGGACAATAACTAGAAGCTTGTCATGCATGCATGCAAAGTTTAACAAATACAGTGAATGAATGGCTGACTGCACTCATTTACAGTTCTTCCACAAAATGAAATTCAGAATTGTTCATGGGACCTACTGTAACACTATTATAAAACAATACATATCTTATCTACTGTAATATGATATATAAATGGTTGACAATGTACCTTCTTTCAAGCTCACAGTCTACTTCTTCTTGATTAAGTTCCATCTCTCCCAAGCCCTTACCGGAAATTTGAAGTACTCCTAAATAAGTAAAACATAAAATAATAAACAAACAAACCAATAAATAAATATATAAATAAATAATTAACATCCTCCAATATATTTTCCTGTTGGCATTGTATGTGTGCCTGTGCTTATATGGCTCTCTATGTGTGTGTTCATATGTGTGTTTATGTGTGTATGTGTATATGTGTGTTTGTGCGTGTGTGTGTGTTTGTGTTGTGTTAAGTTTTTCCACACACACCTCAAAATTTGTATTATTTCAATTGTGACAGCATAGCCAATGCTCTCTGCATATATATTGTATTGTGTTGAAGACCAAAGCCAAAGCTAAATGTTCCACTTGTCAATACTAGCTAGTCATTTCACCATCATTCCACATTTATACTTAGCTAGCCTCCACAATTCTTCTGTATTTGTACGTGCTTATTATATCACTTTCATATATCACCTTGTTAATGCATTATATCATTTCTAACTCCTCATTGTTACACATAAGTCAGTATCCGTACTTATTAAACCATAGCTAATATAGTACAATGAAGTGCTTTTGCACAAACGGTAAGCAAGCTGGTCTGACTGAAACTTAAATTGGAATGCCAGCCAATTATAATATATATTTGTTAGTTAAAAGAGTAATTGTTACAAGAATGTATAGTAAGAGGCTCTTACCAGACATTTGGTGAATACTGTATAGGAATTAAAGAATTTTAATTATACTCAGCAGTGGATGTACCTTCTCTTTCCTTTTAATTCGATGGTTGGTTGGTAATTATTACGTTGTCTTGTCAATTCTGAGGCAGTATAAATAATTGAGTTACTCAAGAAGAGAAACTGTTTAGCATGATCCTCCAAAAACTTGCTGGCTCTAAGCCTGAGTTGACAATGTTCACAGGATTTCAAACTTTTCCCATTTAAGAAATACAATAACAGAGTGGCCTACACAAACCCAGCTGCTTTAATCAAGTAATGAAGATCTAGCTACCTTATAATAACCACATTTCTAAATGTTTATGTCCTTTTTGTTGTATAACAAAAAGGAAAAAACACTACATATTGACTTTCTTTTATAATTATTATGGATTACATGGACTGATTATCCCTTTATTCTTTTAAATATTTATATTATTCTAGAATTGTTCCACTATTCAATATTATGCTAGCTAGCATAATCTGGCAGGGCC